>ENA-UOIW01000036-UOIW01000036.1-human-gut-metagenome-genome-assembly--contig:-P58-NODE-36-length-126899-cov-55.631618_pt1 | contig 126899 bp, 97 predicted proteins | sample MGYA00242334_ERZ723881 | MGnify/ENA metagenome assembly ERZ723881 | reverse complement strand
ATTCATCCAAATCATGCTTAACAAATTTATCGAATGAAATCAAAACAGCTTCTAACTTTAAAAACAGAAAGCACTATGTACAGCAACATGAAAATCGTAATACTGATTCTCCTCCTATTCGCGGGAGACAGTATGGTCAAAGCACAGAGACACTATAAGAGGATTTCAGCTTTAGAAGGAAGTTATGGCACCAACATATTCGGGAAAGCCGATAAGGCAGCAAATATATCATTCTCTAAATACATTGACAGGACATCCTACTGGAAAGCAGGATTGAATTATTTTGAAAATAGTTTCGAGTATTCGGTCAATACAGACGCGAGCCAATCCCTAGGGAAAATGACTGCCATGCAGAGCCGGGAGCGGGAAGAGACAGCACGGAACTGGTTTATAAATGGCAGTTATAACCGCACAATAGTCAGCAATCTTAAATCAATTTACTGGAATATAGGTATTGGTTGTTTTCTGGGAACAGAATACACCAAACATCCATCAGAAGAATATCAGTTTATCGTAGGTCCGGAAATCGGGACTGAAGTGGAATTTTTCATATTGCCAAAACTCGCAATCATCGTCGGAATAAAAGAGATGTGGAGCCCGTTGTCTATAAAGGAATGGAACACGGTATGGAATGCGGGATTGAAGATTCTTCTTTATAAATAAGAGCCATGTTACTTTTTGTCTTATTGCAAGCCAGTACAGATGTATCCGGTCTGATATCGTTGTACCGTGAAGTAGGTGCAATGCTGGTTGGCATTGGCTTTGTTTGTGCAGGTTTATCTGTACTTAAAAAGCTGATAACCAATCATGAAAAAACAAAGGAGGCTATTATCACCTATATAGTAGCATTGGTTGTCTGGTTATTAATATGGTCTTTGGTATGAGCATAGCAGATGTTATTATACTCATTGTCTTCTCACTTGGTATCTATCATTTTGCGACTAAAAGGAAAGGCATGAAAGAAAGCCGAAACGAGAATAAAGATCAAATACCAGGAGCAGCAAGTGACAAAAGAGAGAAAATACAGGAGAATGCACCGGTTATCAGGGTAATCTTCCAGGTTGAGAATACTGAGGAAGATGACCTGGCAAAGGAGATAGCGGACATGTTCCTTGACGGCAGGACCTACTACTACAGTGGGAAAAAACCGGAGGAGACAAAAGGGAAAACGGATGATACAGAAATGGATAAGTTCATAAAATTTGAAAATGTGCAATGGAATATGATCAAAACAATACATGTATAAACTTTAAAATTGAAGAATTATGGAAGTACTGAAGCAATTAAAAAAGAGATTTGAGAAGGTAAACAACAGTGTAAGCAAATGGGCATTAGGGCTTATGTTTCTGTTCATGGTTGCTGCCCCGATTGAGATTGAAGCACAAAGCGGCCTTAAGATAAGCAGTCTTTCGGAAGTGACAGACACCGCCAAGGAAGGAGCGGACACGATTCTGGATGTGGCAAAATACATACTTGCTGCCGTTTTGGGTATTGCGCTGGTATTCGTTATTTACTCCCTTGCAACCAATAACCCGCACGCCAAGGAATACCTTTTAGGATGGATCATTGCTGTTGTAGTGATTATGGTTGCCTTCCTGATTATCTGAGTCATGAGAACCATGAGAAAAATCAACAAGCCGATTAAATTCTTCGGTTTGTCATCCGGACAGTTCGGAATATTCATGCTAATAGTGGCCATCACGATCATCGTATGCATATTCAAGCAACTGCACCCACTGGTCATTACGCTCTTACTCAGCGGAATAGTATTCCTTTCCGGACTACTGTTCAATACCTTAAAAAAGGAGCACAAGGCCGGGAACCCGGATTTTCTCACAGGGTTGAGTGTACGGAGTGCAACACCCCGAAAAATAGTAGATAAAAACAAGATTTTCAAATTCATTCTAAACTGAAAAGCCAATGGTCACACTTATCATCCTGACAAGCGTTGTCATTTGCATGTTAGCTCTTCTCATAGCAATCCTGTATATGCGGAATGAGGAAGTGCAAGTAACAGACAAGGCCACTGATCTGGCAGACATATTGCCAATACAGACCATCACCCAGAATGCGATCATCAATGGGAATGGTGACATCACAGTAGGGTACAGGATGCTTCTTCCTGAAGTGTTCACACTTTCGGAAAAAGAAGCAGACTATATCCATGAGAGACTTGAAGCTCTTTTAAAGATGCTTCCGGCAGGAACTGTCATACATCAGCAGATATTCTATTACACAGGAGAGTACAACAATCAGGAATACTCAAACAATGCCCTGATAGCCGAGAACAACCGGCATTTCGACGGTAAGGAAATACTGAACAGTTATACAAACCTGTATTTGACATTTACAAACGGGAAAAAGAACGGCAAGATAAGAAAGAGTGCGACCAACACATCACTGCTACGAAGATTACATTACCCGTTTAAGCAGCCATACAGGGATTATGAAAGACGAATGACCGATATGGAAGCCTCACTCCTTAATTTCGAGAATGGTCTGGCATCTATCCAGCAATTCGAAATCAGGAAGATGAACAGCAAGGAATTGAACAACGCTGTTTACGATTACATCAATCTGTCTTATGACACACCGGTAGAAGATGCTACGGAAAAGGTTGTAAATCCGATGGCCATCACCCGGAACGGCGAAATGAAAATCGGTCAGCAATACGTATCTATGCTTTCACTGACCATTGAAGGCGAGCACCTTCATGAACTTTCCGTTCCGCACACCGGTAAGGCGCGTTCATACGGGGGGAACATTGAGATACCTGACAGTATCAAGAGCAAATGTTCCATGATTTATCCCGTAGGCCTTGGATTGCCGTTTAACCATATCGTAAACGTGGTAATCGAAATCACTGATCCTGATGCGACAGTAACCGCAATAGGGGCAGAGAAAGACGCCTTGAACTACATCACGAACTTCTATCCCCCTGCAGCAGAGAAGCAGAAGGAGCAAGGGTTGTTCTGTGAAGAGATTACGAAATTTGATTATCAGACCGCATACACATCGTTCAATGTCGTTATCAATGATACGGACAAGACATCCTTGATGCGTAAGATAGCCCTTGTACAGCAAGGTTTCTCGTTTATGAACCAAAGCGGTTGTTATACAGAGAATGCGGAACTGTGCAATCTGTTCTTTACAAACATACCGGGTAACGCCAGAGCCAATTACAGAGGTTTCATCAATACGACCAAGCAGGCTATCTGTTATTTGCAGAAAGAAGGCATGTATATGTCAGACATGAAAGGACACATATACAATGACCGTTTCGGCACACCTGTAAAGATAAACCTATGGGACTATCCGACCTTGAACAACAAGAACAGGATCGTTATCGGACCGTCCGGTTCCGGAAAATCCTTCTGGCTGAACAACTACATTCTGCAAAGCTATGAACTGGGGAGGGACATCATGATCATAGACATTGGTGGGTCATACCGTTCAATGATAGCCTTGAACGGAGGTAAATATTTCGATTCTACGGAGCAGAAGAAGTTTGCGTTCAATCCGTTCCTATGTGACCGTGACAAGAACGGGAAATATCTGTATATCGACACATCGGATGCAGAATCAGCGGATGACCAGATAAAGACTATTGTAGCCATAATAAGCTACATCTGGAAGGCAAGGGAACAGATGATGCCGGCTGAGACAGCCATTCTCAGGAAATCCATAATTGGGTTCTATGATCACGTGAACAACTCATCAGTAGGCCAGAGCAACGAGAGGATATTCCCGGACATGAAAGCATACAGGAAATACCTTCAGGAAGTTTTCAGGAACAGGATGAGCGATTTTGAGAAACAAAAGTTCGAAATAGAGGAGCTTATTCTTCTGCTGGAGCCATATACAGACGGTGAACTCAGTTTCCTTCTCAACGCAAAAGAGAACGTGGACATCGTTCATGACAAGCTCATAGCATTTGATATGGAAGATGCATCGAAAAAGGAATATTTCCCTCTTGTGGCCATCATCACCCTTCAGATGATTGTCGACAAGATAAAGAAACGGCAGGGAATGATGAAGGAGCTGATTATCGATGAAGCCCTTGATTTCCTTCAGGATGAAAAGTTCGGAGATTTCATCGCCTATCTGTACCGTACATTCAGAAAGAAAGAGGGAAGCATCACACTGGCAGCACAGAATATACTTTTCCTGAAGAATATGCCATCAGGAATAAAAGACTCAATCATCATCAACTGTGCAACCAAGATAATCCTGGACCACTCGGAACATCGCCAGAACCTACCGGAAATCCAGTCCGTCTTATCTATCAATGACGAAGAAATCTATATGATAGAGTCATTGCAAAGAACAGACCGGTGGAGGGAGTTCTTCATCAAGATGTCAAATGATGCATTCATTTTCAGGAATGAGGTTTCGGACTTTGCAGCAGTGGCTTTTGATTCAAAACAGGCGACTGTAGTCAGGATTAAGCAATTATTCAAAGAAACAGGCTCGACCTATACGGCCATAAACTTATATCTGGAAGAAAGGAGAAAGCAATATGGATGACGCGACAGCAGGATTAACGGAGTTGTTAAACTACAGCACTGACATGAACACAAGCATGAACAGTGCAGCCCCTAGTATAGCGGGTGCATTATTAGGCATTGCCCTGATCTTTGTAGTATGGGCTTTGTCCACAAAAAAGCAAAATGCACGTACATACCTGATAGCATGGGTTGTATGTGTAATATTTACTATCACATTTATCATCTAAGCTTATGAAGAGGATATTAGGAATGCTCATCGTCACGACAGCCATGCTGTTTGTCAGCACAGGGAAAGCGGATGCCCAGTGGGTAGTGCATGATCCCGGACATACCTTACTTAATTCTACCGAGTGGTACACCAACGTAAAGAAATGGATTGAACAGATTAAGGAGATGGAAGCAGCCCAGAAACTGAGGGAAGGTTTGCAGAACATCGACAAAATGAAGGAGCTGAAATCATTGAAGGAGCTTGCAGACCTGTTGGATGACGTTGCCTGCCTGAGCCAAGATTACAGCTTTTACATGAACGTAGGTTCCAATTACCACTGTTTGAAGTTCCTTAACTTCCAAAGAGTAACGGTCAACCTCAGTGTCAGTACCGACCTTCTGATGAAGGTGGCAACGGTTACCAGCTATTTCTCGATGAACTCGGAGGGAAGAATCTCCTTTATCGAACAGGTAAAGGAATCTGTGGAAAAGGCTGCTGATGAAATGAGGGAGTTTAACGAAGCAGTGAGAAGCACTGTCATTTATAAATCAATGAAAGGACACAACCGAAAAACCTATTATCAAGGTCGCCTTTCAGCCTATACAAGATATACCAACTAAGCCTATGAACCAAGACAATTTTTTGTGGGGACTCCAGATTACAGACGGACTCACAATGGAGTTAGTATCCAAGATGACAGTTATCGCATTCGGAGTTGCAGTCATCTGTTTTATTTGCAATCTGGCTTATAACTATCTGTACCACGGAGCCAGTCAGTTGTTGACTTCAAATGAAGACAGGTTCCCGGACATGATGGAAATAGGACGCTGTCTTGTACTGTTTTTCTGCCTGACAATGTATAAGCCAATCGCACAGACCATTGTCGGCACAATGGAAGTGATCAATGAAGCCACATCGCTATCCTCTGAGAGAGCCAATGAATTTGCCCAGTTTATGGCTAAGGCAAGCAATGACCAGGGTGAAATGATTGCAGAATATGAGACCAATTCACTTGAAGCGGAGGTCGCAGCCGGGGAGGACACAACTGGCGCCATGCAGCATGAGCTTGACAAGAAAGCGGAAGAGGATGAGACAACAGGTCTGAGAGCCAGTATAGAGAAAATTGTCACTATCCTCAATCCTGCAAACCTTGTTGCACTTGTGATACATGCTGCGGCGGCATTAATTGTCGGGGTTATACAAATCATCATTTTAGGGTTAGGCGTTGTCATTGTAAAGATTTTGGTCATACTCGGGCCGTTTGTCTTTGCATTCAGCATGCTGCCTGTATTCCAGAAGCAACTCTCCGTATGGTTCGGTACACTTTGTTCTTCGTGTATGGTATTCACTGTGATAAACATACTCAATCAGATTATGTGGCAAACTTTAAAGGCACTATGCGAATCACCGGCCGACTTGGTTGACATGGCAACACAACAGTTACAATATCTTGGCATGGATCTGGCTCTTATCGGTGCTTATTGCAGCTGCTTCTGGCTTTCGTCAAAGATTGTCGGACACAGCGATGCCGGGAAGATTATCTCTAAGGTCATGTCAATAGCTACAACGGCAGCCACAATCGCCTTGCTTGGCGGTGCCGGTGCAGCAGCCAAGGCAACAAACGTAGGTGCCGCGGCATCAATTGGAGGAAGTATAATCGATGATAAAAAATAACCGATATGGACTTGATGAAATTTAAAGGAGTAGACAATGCTGTAAAAATGACTATAAGACTGTCAATAGGCTACTGTGTCATTCTTACGATAGCTTTTATCACATGCATCATCTATCAGACCATAAAGCTGGAGAAAGCTTATAGCCAGGCATTGGTCATTGACAAAAATGGAGAAGTATATAAGGCAAGCGGTATGCCTGCATCAAATATGAGAAGGTTTGAATACATAAACCATGTCAAGACCTTTGTAGGCAAATGGTATGCATTCGACGAGAACACCTATGAGGGAAATATCGCAAGTGCCCTGAACCTTATAGGGAACAAAGGGAAAGAGCTTTTGAACGAATACAATGATGTGAATATGCTCAATTCCCTTGTTCAGAAAAACATCAGATACGGAGTGTCTATTGACGAGATAACCATTGATATGGGAACTATTCCGGTAACCGGAAAAATCCTTTTCACGCAGACGGGATATAGAGCCAGAGGCAAGGTTTCAAGAAAAGTGGAAGCAGAATTCTCCATCTATGATGTATCAAGAAGTGAGGAAAATGCCCACGGGGCAAAGATAGAGGATTGGATAGTGCATTATTCAGCACCTATTGAAGACAACCAGGAAGAATATAATAACCAACCAGAAAATTCGGATGAACATGAAAACTAACAATTTTTTGAAAGACAAGAACAAGCTTCTGATGATTGTACCTATCGTATTAGGAGGCTTATTCCTCTATGTATTCTTTGTCCATGACGCATCTTCTAAGGAAGCTGTTGAAAACGAGAAAGAGAATCAGAATGTGTTGCTGGAACCTGATTCAGAAGCAAAGGACAAGGCTCTCAATAAAGTTGAAGCCTATAAGCAGGATGAAAAAGAAGAGAAGGAGAAACAAAGAATCATGGATGAATCACAGGTAAGAGGTTCGGATTTCTATTTCGACCTTCAGAACAGGAATGAGAAATATGACCAAGCAACGCTGGAAAAAATAAGGAAAATGAAAAGAGACCCGTATTCGGATGTGATGGGTGAGTATGGCAGCAGTGACAGTCATCTTTCGGAGCAGTTGGAAAAACAGCTTGCCAGCATTGAAGATGAAGAAGAACTGAAAGAGATAATCAGAGAAGCAAGGAAAAACGCAGAAATCCGCAAGGAACTGGAGAGGAGCAATGCCTATAGACAAAAGATTTATAAAAGGATTATAGGTGATGATCAGGGAAAGGGAAAAGCGGGAAATCCCCTTAAGCTCCAACCGGGCAGTGCAATAGACAGCCTTGTGAACAATCAACCAATCTATATAGCTGAGAATGGTAAAAGAGCAAGGAGACAACAGGCAAGTATGCCAAGCAGCAACACCTTATTCAAGGCCTGCATCCATGGTGACCAGACAGTCGTCACCGGAAGTACGGTAAGAATGCGTATGCTGGAAGATGCCGTTGTCTGTGGCATGAAGATACCTGCCAACACTCTATTTTACGGTGTGGCGACATTAGGAGCCAACCGGCTGGAAGTGGTGGTAAACAACCTGAAAGTTGGGAACACCATCAGTCCTGTCTCCTTCGTCATCTTTGACAATGACGCTATGGAGGGCTTGAACTTGCCTAACAACATGAAGGCACAGGCGGCTAAAAGGATGCAGCAGGGACTTGTCCAGAATATTGACATGCCTCTTGCCTCCATAGGGACTATGACAAGTGAGATAACCAGTGCCGTAAATGCAACGACTCAGATAGCGAAACAGATATTGAACATGAAGCTTTCGCAAGTCAAGGTCCACCTGAAGAGCAATTATCAGATGTATATACAGGAAGAGACAAAAGAATCAAAACTGAAACGCAAGGCCGTTCAGGAAGAATTGCAGAGGCTATATGCAGAGCTTGAAAAGAACAGCAATGACAATCAGCCACATCCTTTGGAAACATTAATTGACAAGCTATGATTTTGAATATATTGAATTATCTAATTGTTATAGCAGCCCTTTTTTTCGGTTACAGAATTTATCTGTCAAGAAAAGGGGGGAAGAGGTTTACGGAAATAAAGCCACTACTGGTCTCATTTTTAGCCTGCATTGTTTTATTATGGGCGATAACAGTATTCACCGCATTTTATAATTGAAAGTTATGAGAAGGATATATTTTTTTATAGTTCTATGTGTGACCACATTCGGTATAAAGGCACAGAGTCCCGAACAGGAAAGCATCAAAGCCAAGAATATCTACATTTCATTTGATTTTGTGAAACATCTGGTATTCCAGGTACAGGTATCAGACATTGAGGTAGGAGAGAAAGAGCTTATTTCGGCGGAAAGGGTAGAAGAAGCCCCTCACGTTGTCAGATTATGCGCACAGAGTGAAGACTTTGAAAAAGAGACAAACGTAACCGTCGTATGTATTGACGGAAGTGTCTATACCTATCATGTGAAATATATAGCAAACGGTCTTGCCGATCCGTCCCCGAATATCTATGAGGATAACGGTAAATGGGTTCATAACGACTATCAGGCAGATGTCAGTGATATGCACGTTGCCGAATTTTTCTTCCCGTCGGACATTATATACGGGACACAAGGTAACGAGATGTCCTTTACATTGCAGACTTATAACAATCAGCTGAAAGTTTCGACAGCGAAGGATGCCGTTGAGAACTCGAATCTTTTTGTCATTGACAAGAACATGAATACATACAGCATTGTCATCCAGAGGAACGAAACTTCGGTCTTCACTTATAACTATGATGACAAGCGGGAATATACGGCCCACATCGATGTGAACAGTGAGGTGATGGATAGATGCCTCCAAGAATTGAGGACAAAGAAAAGGAACATATACAGTGTTGGCGAGGTAAAGAACAAGTTTGAATTATCAATGTCAAACCTGTATGTACATGAAGACTTCATGTTTTTCATCTTTGACCTGAAAAATAAGTCATATATAGACTATGACATTGAGTTTGTAAAATGTTTTCAAAGAGACATCAAAAAAAGCAAGAACGCCATACAACAGGAAACAACCATTGAACCAATATACACCAAAGATTTTGAAGCAAAGATAAAGGGAAAGAGCGCCAACAGGCTTGTGTTGGGATTTAACAAGTTCACAATCCCAGACAATAAAATCTTTGAAATAGAACTGTATGAAAAAGGTGGTGGCCGACACATGAAACTGGCTGTTGAGAACAAGTATATTATCAGGGCAGAACCTTTATTCGGGAAATGATATGAAACTGAAAGAAGCTTATGAGAACTATTCCTATAACAATATAGGGCAGTTCAGAGCCTTGTCGGAAACACTAGGCTATAAGACCGAATACCATGACGGAAGCTATCGCTTTCACAAAGAGGGTGACAGCATCACACTTACCATGGAAGAAATCAGGTCAAAAGCAAAGGAAAACCGCAATGACCGGCGGACGGAGGAGTCTAAGGAAAAGGTTTGTTCATTCTTTGACAAGAACAGGGCGAATGACCCTTCATACATCAAGGAGCTGAGAAACAAAGGTATCAGTGTGGTACGGTGGAATGACATAAAGGGAGAGAACAAGGACGGGGTCACAATCATAGACCACAACCGTAAAGTATGTTATACCGGTCAGGAACTATACGAATATGCGCATAACACCGGCAACCTGCTGGATGGTAAAGGGACAAAACTGGAGAAGGGCATAATGTCCGACCTTATGGATATAGGCGAAAAAAAGGGAAAGTTGCGCATGAGCGAGAACGGCATTTCCGTCTTTTACCGCAAGGAAACCCTAACCATTCCCGACAGGATGTTGGGGCACAAACTTAACAAGACAGAGAAAGAACGTCTGCTTCATGGTGATATAGTCCCCCTAGATACAAAAAAAGGTACAATCATGCTTCAGGTTGACAAAGATTTAAATTCGGTAATCGTAAGGTCAAACAAGGAAATAAAAATCCCGAATGTGATTGGAAAGACCAACGAATATGAAGGATACAAGCTGACTAAAGCGGACAAATATCTGCTTGCCAACGGGCATACTTTAGAGAGTAAGCTCATGCACAGTAAAGACGGATACATCCTAGCAGACATTTCCCTCACTGATGACAAGAAAGGGATTCAGTTCTCAAACATACAGAGCATTACGGAAGGTAAGGCTCATGAACTGATAAAGGAAATGAGGCCAAAACTTGAAGTTGCTGACCCTGCCATGGGAAACAGGATATCATCCGGTAAAGAGCGTGATATGGACAGTGAATTTAAGGAAGCGGTCGGCAGCAGGGATTTTGAAAAGATAGACAAACTCAGAGAGGAAGGTTACAAGCCAAGTGAGGAATACATAAGAGGCATAGGCAAAGAGCTGAACCTGAGTGACAATGAAATGAAAGAAATCCAAAATGTGTTCCACGTTAAGCCGGATGAACTGGGCGAGCGACAGAAGCAGGCCGCAAGACTATTGGAAGCCGCCTCTACAAGCAATTTCAGAGTCATCCAGGATATTCAAAAGAGCGGATATAAGATAACACAAAGCGATATAAAAGCCATGAGAGAAAACGGAGTACAGGAAAATACCCTCATCGCCGTCCTGAAGATATTCGGTTTGGAGAACAAAGGCAAGACATTAGGTGATGTGAAACTGGCAAGCAGTCCGAAACCTGACAAGACAAAAGAGATGGCCAGACCCATTGCCAATACGGTAAACAAGATGTTCAACGATTTATAAATATATAATTATGGACTATAACGAACTGGTACAGAAAAGGCAGGAAGGTATCATTGACGACCTGGAATTTCTGCTCGCTCAGGAAGAGCTGGCTGAACTATATCTTGAAGACATGAAGTCAAGAGGTGAAAAGCCCAATAATGAGAATGCCGTCAGATGGCTATGTGAATATGAGAATAACCATTTATACGAACAGCTATGAAGGAAGATTCAGCAGGAGACAAGGCATTGAAGCAATTTGCAGACCTTATGATACAGAAAATCAAAGAGGTTGAACATGATTGGAAAAAGCCATGGTTCTCTCCAGAAAGTGGAGGAGGGATGCCACAAAACATCGAAGGTAGAATATATAACGGGATAAACCTCTTCATGCTATACCTTCTTTCGGAAAGAATGGGTTACAGCACACCATTGTATATGACATTCATGCAGGCAAAGGAGGCTGGGGCTTCAATCATGAAAGGAGAAAAATCGTTCCCTGTGATTTACTGGAACTTTTCAGTAAAGGACAAAAACGGGAACAAGATAAACATTGAGGACTATAGGAAGCTGTCAGAAGAGGAGAAAAAGGAATATAAGGTGACACCATATATGAAGACCTATAATGTATTCAATGTTTCTCAGACAAACTATCCGGAAGTCCAACCCGAAAAATGGGAAAAGCTGAGGTCACAGTTCGCTGCACCGGCTCTTAAGGATGAACAAGGCATGTACACCATGCCGTTGCTCGATGCGCTTATCAGAGAAAGACAATGGATATGTCCGATATATCCGAGAGAAAGCGACAGTGCATATTACAGGCGTGGTGAAGGATGCCATATAATTGTTCCGCTCAAGGGGCAGTTTGATACCGGTGAATCCTTTTACTCAACGTTGCTGCATGAGATGGCACATTCAACCGGTGAAACAGGTTATCTGGAAAGGGAAAAAGGAGAAGTCTTCGGAGATTCCAAATATGCTAAGGAAGAACTGATTGCAGAGCTTACTTCAGCAGCCTGTGGTAAAACAATGGGTATATCTACCTGCATCAGGGAGGAAAACGCGATGTACCTGAAGAGCTGGCTATTGGCATTGAGTCAAGATCCGAAGTTCATCTATACCATTCTGTCAGATGTAGCCAAGGCAAGTGCCATGATACAGGAGAAAGTCAACGGGATTGAACCTAAACTGAGCAACGATGAAAAGTTCTTATTGGCTGCAAGTCAAGGGAATGAGGATAAGCTGGAACAGTTGAAAGATGCAGGATATAGTCCTTCGTTGCTTATGATAGACAGGCTAAATGCCAATGTAAGCAACGATGAAGGCAAGAAGGCTGTAAGCAAGGTTTTTGGAATAGATTACGATACAAACCAAACAGCAGAAATGAGTAAGGGGACGGTCAAGTCCGCTGAAATAACAATGAATATTTAACCCTAAAACTAAAAAATTATGTTTACAGGACAATTAATCGGTTATGTAGGTGCAGATGCACGTGCGAACAAAAGTGGTAAAGGATTTTATTTTCATGTGTCTTCAAAGTTCAAAGGGGCAGGAGATACGGAAGACAAGACACTTTGGGTAACATGCTTTGTTAACTTTGAAACAAGGATCATGGAATACATCAAAAAAGGCACACAGGTATATGTGACCGGTGATCTGTTTATTGATGTGTTCAAGAAAGAGGACGGAAGCTGTATGCCTTCAGTAAGTATGAACGTAAACCGTGTAGAATTACTCGGTAAGAGCGAGAAGAAAGAAGAGACTAACGCATAAAGAGTGGATTATGGAAAAAGAGAAGAAAGACTTGTCATTCATCCTGATACTGCTATCTACTCTGATAGGCATAGCTGTACTATTTCAGTGGGCTATAATAAATGGTTTGTATGTACCGGTCAGGAATCAAGGTATGTGGGAAAAACTATTGGTTAAGGGAATCATGTTCCGTTTCCTTTATGTAATTCTCATAGCCGGATTAGCTTTTCTTTTTCCATATAAAAAGCCCGGTGATGAAAGCAAGAAATGGTTTTATACGAGTTTGACCTTAATGACGGCTACGATTTTTGTCGTAGGCTTCAGTAAGCTGTCAAACTTGTATAATCTATTCATATTCCCGGTAATATTCGTAGCCTACACACTGTTAATCATCAAGACCATGCCCTACTTCTTCAGGCGGCATGTCAAGTCCGATGAAAGCATATTCGGGTTGAGCAATGTGGAATCATCTTTCTATTTCAGATTTGAAACAGCAAATGGCCCACTTACCATCCACAAGCCACAACAGAATATATATATAGACGGAGGTCCCGGCTCTGGTAAATCGGAAAGCTGGATTAAAGGTATGATATATCAGTGTGCGGAAAGGAATTATGCCGGATTTATTTATGACTGGGAAGGTGATCCGACCAAAGACAACTCACCGATTCTATCAAGGATAGCATACGGTAGCATTGAATACTTCAGGGAACAGGGTAGGGAGGTTCCTGATTTTGCATACATAAACTTTATCGACATGTCAAGAACCGTCAGGGTTAATGTACTGTCGCCAAAGTATATGTCCAAAGGGAATGAGTCTTTATTCATCAGAAACATCATAATGACCCTGATGAAAAACCTGGAGGCAAGCTGGAAAGAAAAAACGGATTTCTGGGCGAACAATGCAATAAACTATGTCTATTCTATAGCTTATAAATGTTTCAAGGAGAAAGACCTTGGCATCTGTACCCTTCCACATGTCATTGCCTTTGCCTTATCGGACAGTAATCTTGTATTTGAATGGCTTTCTGAAGATCCGGAAATAGCACTGAACATGTCCTCGATGCTGACCGCATGGAAACTGGGTGCCCAGCAGCAAACAGCCGGAGCCGTTTCATCAGCACAGACACCGCTTGTATTGCTGAACAATAAATACATATTCTGGGTGTTATCTCCGCTGCCTGAAGAAGAGTTCTCACTGGATATTACGAACAAGGAACATCCTACACTCCTGTGTGTCGGTAATGCTCCGACAATCAAGGAAGCCGTATCGCCAGCCATCAGCTGCATCGGTAGTGTGCTGATGTCTCAAATGAACAATCCGGGAAAGGCTACAAGCGTATTTATGGTTGACGAGTTCCCGACAATTCTTCTGCAAGGTATAGACACTTTTATCGGCACAGCACGGAAACATAATGTTTCGACCATATTGGCTGTACAAGACTTCAACCAAGCGGTCAGGGACTATGGAGAAAAGAGTGCGAATATTCTTAAAGCCTCATGCGGGACACAAGCATACGGTATGACCGGAAATGAAAAGACAGCCAAAGATATAGAGAGTCTGTTCGGAGAGAAGAAGGAAACCCAGGAAAGCTATTCACACCAGGAAAGTGGCGGAGAAAGTCGAACGGAAAGCCTACAAAAGGAAAAAGTCCTGAAAGCCCGTGAAATAGCCGGACAGTCAGCAGGACACTTTATCGGGAAGGTAGCCAGCGGTCAACCACCTTTCTTCAATGCACAAATGAACATGTGCCGTTTTGAAGAAAAAGAAATACCACCTTTCTCCCTCCCGGTAAGACTTGATGAAGGTAACGAAAAACTCGAACTGGATATTCTTGAAGAAATCGTGCAACAGAATTATATCAAGATAATAAATGATGTGAACGAAGTCTTGAAAGCTGTTGAAGAAAGAATCAAGAAACGCAATAATCCTGATACTACACACAATCAGAGACAAGAAAGAAATTTTAATTAACTAATAAATTGAATTATCATGAAAAAGTATTTTGCAACATTATTAGCAGCAGTGAGTTTATTGACAGTATCATGCAGTAAGGATGATGATCCGACAACAGGAAGCAGTGATGCAGGAGTGTATAGAATAACAATTGAGGTCAGTGGAACTGATGCAAAAGGATTTGCACATATAACAAATCTTGACAAGGTTAATATAAGGAACGAGAAAACTGGAGATTCTTCACTGTCAATAGATGATGAATTTACGGCAAGTGCAAGTTATGTAACAGAAGGAAAGGTTAAGGAAATTGCCGCACAGGGCATGGTACATTCAAACGAAAAAGCAAGTGTAAGAATGAAGGTAACCAAAGATGGGAAAACTGTTTTTGATGAAAGCAAAAGCATAGATCCGGAAACTGGTACCGGTAAAATAGGCGAACTCAGGTTTACAACAATTTCGCAATAAGTCGTAATTTTGTATGATTATTATAGAACTATAAAGTTGTAAAACTGGATAATTTTTAGTATCTTTGTAATACATAAAACACTGATATTCAATAATGAAAGTTGATTTTAACAGATTAAAAACAGAAATCTCCCTCCCTGATTTTCTCTTAAATCTGGGTTGGAAATTTGTTGCCGGTTCTTCAAACAGCTGCCCCAAAATGAGTAATGGTACACATACCATTGTCATCAAAAGGAATGCACAAAACCAATATACATATTGGGATGTACACAGCGACAACGTGAGGGGCAGGACAATTCTTGACATTATGCAGGAACATCTTTTCGAGACAACCGGAAAGCAACCCACATTAAGAGAAGTCGGTGAAATACTTCAAAATTATATAAATACGAATCAGATAATAACCCCTGAAAACAGCAGATACGATGTAGGCAACACAAGTATGAGTGCAGACGAACTGACAACGTATCTTAACCAGCTTATGCCTTATAAGGGTAATTATCTACAAAGGCGCGGCATATCAGAGGATTGCATAAACAGTCAAGTCTTTAAAGATGTCTTTCTTATCAGGGAGGTTAAGAACAAAAACACCATATATAGGAACATCTGTGTAAAGATGTACAATGACAAGGGTGTCCAAGCAATTTCCCAGAGAAATGAAACATTCAAGGGAATCATCGGTGGAAAGTTTGATTGTCTGGCAACAAGTAACCATGACAAAAGCAGACCAATTGATATTTTATACGTAGGAGAATCTATCATAGACTGTATATCTCACTACCAACTATGTCACAAAGACACAAGCTTGAATCTTGTTTATGTATCTACAGAAGGTACACTTACCGAAGGACAAATGCAGCTGCTTCGTATCATTATCAGTAAGAATGAAGTGAAGTCACTACGGACTATATTCGATAATGACAAGCAGGGTTATAAGTACACGCTATGGCTTGATAATAACCTTAGAGGTATGCAGCATGATGTAGAGCAAATGGATAATGAGGTATTAAAAAATACAGCTTACCGGGTTCAGAATACTGAGTTTCCACAAAAGAAAGATTGGAATGATGACCTGAAAGCAGCAACTATAGAAAAGGCCGCCGATTAAAGGCGGTCTTTTTTTACATGACAAATTAAGCATTAATTATAGTCAATCAATAAGGATAGTATCTCTGTTGCATAATTTCTCCGACAGGAAATTGTCTCTCAGGCATACTTTCGGAAAAGAAGATAGCTTAATCCACGATTTTGTTAAAGGGTTGAATTTTTTTACCACAAGTTTATCTGATGGTGATATTCGTATTACTTGGAAACCGACTTGGCTCAGGTTTATGAGATCAGACACCTTAATCCGTTCACTCGCATTAAAAATATACTTGGATGAATGGCGCATAATGGATATACTGAATTCAATATCTGAGAATTTAGATGATTTTTCAATAATGCACCAACTTGGTATTTGAAAAGCGCACATTTGTTTTAGTATATAGAATCCTTCTTCATTCTTACTTATCTTTATGACATTGAAATCACCTTGTAGTACAATTTTAAGCAATTCCTTTTCACGCATACTTAATTTATAGATTATTAGATAGTTGTATGTGCGCAAAGATAATGGATTAGTTCCTCAAAGGGCACTTTTTTTGCTACTTTTTGCATGAAAAAGTAGAAGAGCCATCTACAGCCTATTTCTTGAATAGGTTGTAGATGGTCAGTTTCTTTTCACGTGCTTTCCTCACGGTGTAAGATGTACCACCCAAAGACTTTTCATCCCAATAAGCAATAAGCTGGCATGAGTGTGAAATCATGTAGTCATTACGTTTAAGGTAGGCGATATTTGAAAAGTCTTTGGATATGGTCACTACTTCATCTGCCTGCTTAAGGATGTTCAGATACCTGTTCTTGTTCTCTGTATTGAAATATTTGTCTTGGTCAGGGAAAGGCACAACAACAATAAGAACTATGTCAGAAAGTTCTGCCTTAAGGCTTAGGACTGCTTCTGCTGCAATGGTATCGAAGCCAACTGCTCCACCGGCATAAAAGAACCTGGCGCCGCTCTTATAACAGTATCTTATAGCATCCTTCACCCTTTCAGAAGTTTGTTTGTAATCTATGACTTGGCGGTGTCCGGTGAAAGAGGCGGACAGATGGCTGAGCCATATATCCCGTGATTTTCTACAAATATCAAGGGTAGCTCCCGTTGTCTCGTACTTCAGTCCGTTATGTGCTATATAACAATATAAAAACAAGGTCTCATCTTGGAAGAGACCTGTTTTTATTGTTTTATATGTTTCTATTGCTCTCATCTAATTTGTATAAACTGTTTTACCTATAAAAAGTCCGCCTAAAACTTCTGCACCCAATTTTTCAATTTTATTGGCAAATATCGCGTAAGCGAATCCCTTTGTAAGAATATCATCAAACACTATCACTTTTTTTCCTTTGAAAAAATCTTGGTCGAACTCTATTTCCTGTTTATTATGAATGGTGCTCTTATCTACATTATCATGCTCGGCAGATTTTTCTCCTTTAACTTTAATATGGTCGTAAGCGTTATCCATCCCGCTAAGTTGGCAAACCATAGAAGAAAAGCATTTGTATCTCTTTTCATTCTTTTCTGTACTCGAAGCCGGAACACAAGCAAAGACAATGTTTTTTGTCTCTGTCCCATAAAGTTGAATGAGCTTGTTTGCAACCAAATAAGCTACGTACGAAAATGCTTTCCCATCTTTAAAGTCCCAAATAAGCCTTCTTATTTTCCACTCTTCCTGAGTTGTGTTTCTATTCTTTGTTGACAAATAAGGATAAAAAGAAAACATCATCTTATTCCATTGTCTGTCTAAACTGGGATATTTTCCGAATGTAGTTGCCATATCGCTTATTATTAGAGGGTTAAACTTGAATTATTCTTCAGCTAGATTTAGACCTTTTTTAAACCTTTGTCTTGGTTTGGTCTTTTGTCCGCTGACTTTTTTTTATTGAGAATCATTCCCCATCTGAGTTTGAGCCTTTTTTTTACGGCCTATTGAGGTACGGGAGAGTGGAATTAGAAAAGTTTTGAACGAAAAAAATGTTGGGGCAGGCGCAGACAACATCGTTATTTTTTTCAGGGCAAAGGCAGAATGCCGGAACTCTTTCATTTCCACAACACCCATATACCTTTGCCGTATAAAAAGAAAGGCTCTTAGATGGGGAAACACCGATAAATGAGGAAGCGGACAGCAGAAAAGACCAATGAAAGACAATCGAAAAAGAATTTATACCGATTATATCCTGGGTAGATAAGGAGCTGTAGCGACAACCTAAGTAGGGTGGAGGGTTGGCTGCTTTGCAAGCTATCGGTATGCCAAGGCTCTGCCTTACCTATGGTTCAAGAGTACACGCCATACCAGATGACGGAGTGCAACAGTGCAGCCGTTGTACCCCAGGCATCAGGAATGGTGTGTCATACGGGTTTACAATGAGGGAAGGGAACGAACCTGGAGTCATGGCGATGGGTGAGAGAGAGCACCGCATGAGCAGTTACGCCGCCTGAGTGCGCTTCAGCAAAGGAAGGTCAAGGAACAGTGAATACCTTAATGGGGCGGTGGGAGTAAGAGAACTGCGTGAACGCAAATAAACTCCTCGAAAGGGCATAAAAAAAGGGTGGCCGAAGCCACTCTTTTCTATTTTGAAGTTTCCTTCTTGGTTCTTTTCGTCTTGTTGGAAGCCTTAGCCGGTTTCTCTTCCTCCACCTTGTCAGGGGCGAGATAGAACTCGACGGCTACCATTGTAATTCTGTTACGCTTCTGACCTGTCTCCTTGTCAGTCCACTCTTCGGGTTTGAAGTACCCTTTGACTGTTAGAAGTGCACCCTTCTTGATGATGTCGAATGCTGTGGCCGCCTCATTCTTGCGCCAAGCCTCGATAGCCATGAAAGCTGAAGTGTAGGTAGTTTCCTCCCCCTTCTTTTCAGGTCGGTTGACTGCGATAGAGAAGCGTGCAACGCTTGCTGTATCAAAATTGTTCACCTGAGCATCATTTGCTACGTAACCAGTCACTGCGAAAGTATTTTCAATCTTTTTCATATGGAATGAATTTTAGAAGTTAATTAATCATTTTTACGGTGCTTCAATAAGGAACAGACTCTGTGGTAGCCATGAAAAAATGTACGAATACTCTTTTTGTGCTTGCAGAAAAAGGAAGATTCTTAAATTTTTTATTGGATAAGATGGCAGCAGATAATTTATCCCTGAATACTCTTTTTGTGAGTATCAGAAAAAGGAAGATTCTGGCGTAAATAGGCAGAGCCGGTATTTGCGAATCGTCCACCGACACTTTCGGAAAAAAGTGGAAGCTGTTCCATAACTTTGCACCAAGGAAATATGATTTGACTTCGCCGGAAATTCATTTGGAAAGATTGAGGTTCGCAACGGTGTAGTGCATGATGCTCAGACCGATTTGAACTTACAGCAAGCGTGCTTTTCGAAGCAGTCTTACGATAATGAATTGGGGGAGGTGCGGTACATGACCGGCCGGCTGTCGAGTCAGCATGAATGAGCAACAGCAGTACCAACGTAATGGAAAAGGGTGCATAAGAGTCAATGACTGTTGTTTCCCGAAAGAGTGGCAGGAGACAGGTGCGTTGAAGGATTAAGGTAGCCGAGCTATGCAGCACCGGTGGAGGGGGAGTTACAGGTGTAGCGGAAGACGGAAAGACCAAGAAGAATTGAATACGGAAAGGCTTCAGCCACAACCTTAAAAGATGCCCTTTCGAGACTCCTCTGTCCCGGCATCCGTGATGACGGGCTTTCTTTCCGGTGGGAGAAACAACGTGAAGCTGCGGCAAATATACAGAGGATATGTCAGGCATGACGTTCCGGAAGCAAGCGATGGATCGGCATGGCTGACTTGTCCCGTTTGCCAGTCTGTGTGTTCTGCCCAGTCCGAAGCGCAAGCCTTGGACAGGGATGAATATGCAGATTATCAGCTTATTCCTTAGTAATGGGGTGGGTGGAGGAAAGAAAAAAGTAGAAAAGATGAAAAGATATAAAGAAGTAAATATATAAAGATGAAACAGTGAAAAATAATAAAACGATGATTCAAATGAAGAATATTGTATGTTCAAATACATTGAAGGCTTGTTCAAGATCCGAATTTTAAACAAGCCTTTAAGTTCCTTTTCAAGAGTGCTATACTGCTACTTCTTAATAAAGTATTCTATAGCAGAATGCACCAGAATATAATGTGTCGGTGTGCTCCTGCATTGAGATGCATAAGGATTAGGAAAATCAAGTGCAAGGGAGTTATATAGATTTGGAATTTCCTTCTTGATTCTTTTGACAAGCAATCTGTATGAACATGGTCTTGCATATCTCATGAGCTGTTTCCATCGGGTGATGGTAATTTCGGTACAATTTGTTTCGTACATCATAGTATTTCAAGTTTAAGCCTGGGGCGGTAGCCCCAAGCGGATTAAACAACGGATATTTCATTAATTATTAGAAATGTATCATCATTATTGAAGGCAGAAAGTTTGTCATCGGCTTCTGATATGTTATTAAGCCTTATACCGGTCATTTTTGCTATAGCTTCTGCAACCTGCTCAAATGTATCATAGTATTCGATACCCTCTTTCTCACTGTCAACCATATAACGGAATGAATAGAACTGACCTTCTAAATCATTAGTTTCAAAGATTTCGCAACCTGGCTCTTCTGAATAATAGAAAAGCTGAAGGTCGTATTTTTCTGCAATCTTGTCCATCAGTTCCGAACAGGCAACCCAAGCCGTTTCAGTAGTCAACTTCAAAGAAGCCATATCGTTGTCATGGTCTTCTATCTCTTCTTCTATGTAGGATATTTCACCTCTGGCTGGCAATTCTTCTTCAACCTCTGGCAAAAGGCTTTTTTTAATGTAACCGAGCCAATAAGAGTTACCCAAGAATGTAAAAGGTTTGCTTTCCTTTGTTCTGTCAATATCAACAGTATTCTTCAAGTCAGTATATAATCTCTTTATATTATCCTTGTTACCATAAAGTGTATAATCTGTAGTGTTCCAATTTGGCATAGCAGTAAATATTTATTATCGTTATAATGGATGTTTGTTTGTTCCTGTTGAAGTTTGCAGAGCTTAATGCTCTGCAAATGGTATCTTCTTAAGACAGTCCTCAATAGTGTAGCCTTTTGGCAAAGTGTTATCTATCTGGGCTGTTATTCCTTTTATGTTCAGTTCCATAATCTCTGAAAGTCTGACATATCCGAACTCCCACTCAAATATGTGGCAATATCCGAACATAAGCCAGTCATCTCCTTCCTGACTTGCCTCGGTTATAAGCCAGCAGGCTTCAGTAAATGGCATGTGAAATACAGCAATGACTTCGGCGTTTTTGCCTTGTCCGTCTTTAGAATACAATGGGTTGGCATTGAACTTAGCCAAGATGTCTTTTGTAAGTGTTATCATATCGCTTGAATTTTAATGAGTTAAACATCGAATTATTCTTCAGCGAGATTTAGACCTTTTTTTCAGAAAGTTTCCTTTCCCTTGTCTTTTGAATCCGCTGACTTTTTTTTAGAGAATCATTCCCCATCTGAGTTTGAGCCTTTTTTTTACGGCTTATCGAGGTTTGGGCGAGTGGAATTAGAAAAGTTTTGAACGAAAAAAATGTTGGGGCAGGCGCAGACAACATCGTTATTTTTTTCAGGGCAAAGGCTGGAAGCCGGAACTCTTTCATTTCCACCACACCCATATACCTTTGCCGTACAAAAAGAAAGGCTCTCTGATGGGGTGAAGGACACAGAAATGGGAAGCAGGATGACCGGAGAAAGACCAGGGAAAGGAATGGACAATGAAAAAGGTGTGCAGCATGTACACCGGAACAGACACAAGCTGTCTGTTGCATGGCGAAGATCCGTTTACGGTGCTTCGCTTCGGGTAGGCAATGCGGCTGTACCGGGCACTCATATTATGTCAATTCGTATATCAGGTGGGAGATAAAGGTTGTTAAGGCATAGCCTTAGCTCCGTATCGGAGCATGATGCGGATTGGATATGTGTGGCTTTTCCTACCCGTCTCTTGCCTGTCTGTAAGCCTGTGAGCAGACTGACAAGTGCCGGATAGGGTAGGAATACAGCCGATACCTTAATGGGGTGGTGGGAGTAAGAGAACTGCATATATGCAAGAAAGACCTACAAGATTTCCCTTACCTTGTGTATCGCACCATGCCAACATACGGAGCATATCAGCATAGCCGTTATGCCCCAGGATGCCGGCACGGTGCGCAATGGGTGAGTAATAAGTGATGTGTATGGTCGAAAACAGAGTCTTGGACTATACAACAGAACGGATGTCCGCTGCCTCTGCCAGAAGCGTCTATACCAATAGACACCAGATGGCAAAGGCAACCCGGAAATACCTTAATAGGGCGGTGGGAGTAAGAGAACTGCGTGTACGCAAGATAAATCCTCGAAAGGGCGTAAAAAAAGGTGGCCGAAGCCACACTTTTCTTTTCTATTAGGATACTGTCTTCTTCGTCCTTTTCGGTTTCTTCTCCGATGGAGCCGGTTTCGCCTCTTCCTCCTTCTCGGGGGTCGGATAAAACTCGACGGCTGACATGACTATACGGTTGCGCTTCTGACCGGTCGCTCTGTCAGTCCACTCTTCCGGTTTGAAATATCCCTTCACTGTGAGATGTTCACCCTTCTTTATCCGGTCAAACGAATCGGCGGCCTCGTTCTTGCGCCAGGCTTCGACAGCGAGGAAGGCTGATGTATAGGTGGTCACTTCACCTTTCTTTTCTGACCTGCTGACAGCTATCGAGAAGCGTGCTACGCTTGCTGTCTCAAAGTTACGAACCTGTGCTTCATTAGCAACGAAACCTGATACCACGAATGAGTTTTCAATCTTTTTCATAATCCATGAATTTTAGAAGTTAATTAATCATTTTTACGGTGCTACTATAAGGAACAGACTCTGTGGTAACCATGAAAAAATGTACGAATACTCTTTTTATGAACAACAGAAAAAGGAAGATTCTTATATTTTTGGGGTAAGATGGCAGCAAATGATTAATCGCTGAATACTCTTTTTGTGCGTGCGGAAAAAGGAAGATTCTGAGTTAATAGGCTAAGCCGGTATTTGCGAATCGTCCACCGACACTTTCGGGAAAAAGTGGATGCTGTTCCATAAATTTGCACAAGGAAATATGATTTGACTTCTCCGGAAATTCATCTGAAAAAGTATCTCATCCGTACAGGTTCCGTGATGAAGCAACTGCCGGTTTGGAATTTGCAGCAAGCGTGCTTCGATGTCCATGCTGCCCGGGGTCAGTGTAGGTGAAGGGGCATACATCAGCCGGCTGTTGAAGCTGGGGGAAGGAGGCTGCCGTCAACGGAAAAAGAAGGAAGGGTGTATCCTAATAAAAGAAGGGATATTGCCGGAAGGACGGCTGTGAAACCGGAGCGGTAACCGACCTATGTCAGCCGCCAGATACGACACTGGAGGAAGAGGGAAAAAGGTCTGTGCTACACACACCGAAAAATGGAAGAAGACAACAAAAGACGGAAAGGCTTCAGCCACATAAAAAGACGCACTTTCGAGACTCCGCTTTCTCCTGGTGCCTGAAGGCACCGGGTCATTTCCAGGGTGGGTTAAAACCGAGCTGCTGCAAATTGCCAAACTGCATATCTCACCAGATGATCTTGAGTATGTAGTGTGAGGTGCTGAATTTGAAAGCCGGAAGTTTTATTCCTTTAGACAAGTGTAGTCCCAAAGAAGGAAACAGGCGGATTACAGCTTAATCCTTAGATAGGGTGGGGAGGAAATTTTTTACACTCACTTACAACGGATTACAGTTATTATGAAATTACGTAAGAAAGTAATTACGTTACAATGTAACATTATTACTTTTAAACCATATCTAAGATTCAATTCTCACCTTATGCGCACATACGTTTTGCAATAAGAGGCATGTCCTTATTCTTCACCCTCAGAATTTCATCATGGAACTCAGAAACCTTATTATACCGCCCTCTGTTCTGAACCACATTCATGGTCTCCAGTGGAACCTCGATTGTTTCTGTTTCCACTCCGTCCACCACAGCCGAGAAGATAAGTGAATTATCATCATTGAAATATTCAATGGAAGTATGAGATGAAAGTTGGACAATTCGCCATACCTAATCTGAGTAAAAGTTGCTATCGCGGTGCCGGAAGATACCCACAGACCCCAGTTATGCATATCCCCTAAACCTTTCATAAGGGCATAAGGGCACAATGAGCCAAGGCTTATTTATAATTGGCTGATTCACCGACAAGCTTCACACCTTCTTCTGTATAGTCAAAGAGATGAATGCTGGCATAGACATCATCTCCGTCTGTCAAACACAAGTAAACTTTCCACGCTTTTGCTTCGGCGACTTCGTCCGATGCCTTCCCCTTCTCGTCGAGGAAACTATCATTCACCAATATGGGATATAATTCTTTGTGGAATAGCCTCGTCATGCTCTTTTTGCAAGGATATTCGCCATAGTCAATTTCGTCATCAGATGTGACAAGCGACAAAGACACTTCCACAAAGTCCTTTGTTACCTTTGGTGTGATATTTTTCAATTCTGACACATAATCATAGTGGCAGATATAGTCCAAGGCTTCTTCAAATCTATCTTTCGTCATATATACTCCCTATATTACTTGTTCATTAATGAATGAAACAAAAGTAGGCATTTTTTATCTGTTTATATGGGAACAAGATGCGATTAACAAAAATTTCATAGAAGCCGACTAAAAGTGGGACTGTCATGAAAAAGGCTATTAACACAAATTATCCTGTAAAATTTGCAAACCGACCTTTCACGACCTTATATTTGTAACCGAAACATCAAGAGCCGTTTAAGTACGCACCAACCGAGTTCCGATATTGTAACCACGGTGGTAAGACGATGTGGATTTGTCTAATAATCAAAATATAAACAATATGGATGATTTTACAATCACGGGGGAAAACCGCCCCGAATTCTCTTTTTACCAATCACTTTTTAAATATTTTGTGTTGGGACATATGGAAACGTACGATGCCAGCAAGCTGGACTGTTGGGCTTTCCATAAGTCTACAGACGAGAGGGATGACATGCCTCTTCGCATGGGAAACCTTTGTGGAGGTTATCCGTTCTCTTTTTACAGACATATTTCTCTACTTATGATTAAATAAGGCAATCCGCAACAACGCTTGGTAAAAAATGGGAAAGCTTGAAATTACAAAGAATGACTTGAAAAAACGTTTTGCGGAATACAACGATTTGTATTTTCAGAACAAGCTGGCGGCGTTCTACAACGAGATAACCGACTACCGCACGGCGGAGGACGTGGGCGTGGACCGTCCGAAGAAGAACGAGATACTGCACCACATACCGCCCACGCCCGACCAGGAGGTGTTTATCGAAAAGCTGATGCAGTTCGCCAAGTCGGGCGACGCGACCATTCTGGGCAGACCGCCACTGTCTGAAACGGAGGAAAAGGCGAAGATGCTCATCGCCACGGACTACGCAAGGAAGATGGCACTGGACATGCGCATGATTGACCCGGATTACGAGGACCACCCCGACAACAAGGCGAGCCATTGCGCCAAGATGATAGCGGAGTATTACCGCAAGTATGACGCGCACAAGGGGACGCAGTTCGTCTTTTCGGATTTGGGCACGTACCAGCCCGGTGGCGGCTGGAGCGTCTATACCGAAATCAAGCGCAAATTAGTAGAGGACTACGGCATACCCGCCCATGAAATCCGCTTCATTCAGGAGTGCAAGAACGAGAAGGCGCGGAAAGCGGTGATAGAGGCGATGAACGAGGGTCGTGTACGTGTGCTGTTCGGCTCTACCAGTATGCTCGGCACGGGCGTGAACGCCCAGCGAAGGGCTGTAGCCATCCATCATTTAGATTGTCCCTGGCGTCCGTCCGACCTGCAACAGCGTGACGGCCGGGCGGTCAGAAAGGGCAACGAGATTGCCAAGCTCTATGCGGACAACAAGGTAGATGTCATCATCTATGCGGTGGAGAAGTCGCAGGACTCGTACAAGTTCAACCTGCTGCATTGCAAGCAGACGTTCATCAGTCAGCTGAAAAGCGGCGCGTTGGGCGCACGAACCATCGACGAGGGGGCGATGGACGAGAAGTCGGGCATGAATTTCTCGGAGTATATGGCGATACTGTCCGGCAACACGGATTTGCTTGACAAGGCGAAGCTCGAAAAGAAGATAGCCTCATTAGAGGGCGAACGCAAGTCGTTCAACAGGGGAAAGCGCGATTCGGAATGGAAATTGGAGGGCAAGACAAAGGAGCTGAATGACAACAAAACCGTCATCGCCGCCATGACGGAAGACTGGGAGAAGTTCACCGCTGCCGCCAAGACCGGAAAGGACGACAACCGGCTCAACCCGATACGGATTTACGGGGTGGTTTCCGCTGATGAGAAAGCCATCGGCAGGAAGTTGCAGGAGATAGCCAAGAATGCCACGACTGGCGGGCAGTACCTGCAAATCGGCGAGCTGTACGGCTTCCCCATCAAAGTAGTCAGCGAGCGGATGATTTGCGACGGGCGCGAGACCATCGACAACCGTTTTGTCATCGAGGGGCATTATAAGTACAAGTACAACAACGGCCATCTGGCGATGGCAGACACCCACGCTGCCGCAGTGAACTTCCTCAATGCGTTGGAGCGCATCCCCGCCATCATCAAGCAGTACGAGGAAAAGAACCAAGTGCTGGAACGCGAGATACCGCAGTTGCAGGAGATAGCGGGCAAGACATGGAAAAAGGAGGACGAATTGAAGCAGTTGAAGTCCGAGCTTGCCGCCCTCGACCGCAAAATACAGCTGGAACTGGCACCCAAGCATGAGGAAACGCCAAGTCAGGGGCAGGAACAAGGCGGTCAGGCGGTGCCGAAAGCGGAGAACGTGCCGAAGCCGGACGATGCAGCCCGTGACTATATCCGTGACCATATTATAATAGGCAGGCCGGATATTCCCGGACACAAGGAATACCGGGGCGTGAAAATGTGACGGGAGGACGGCAAGGACGGTGATATACCGGGCCCGCCGTCCGCTTTTTTTTCGCCATTGTAACCCCGTTGTCATATCAAACCGTTACCTTTGGCAAATTAAACCGGAAGAGGAATATGAACAAGCGCAAGTTTTTCCGTGCGGCTTTGGGCTACTGCCTTCTTTTGCCGCTGGCATCCTGTTCGGAGGACGAGGAAATAATCGTACCGCCCGACCCTGTGTCCTATACCACGCTGGTGTATATGGCCGCCGACAACTCGATGGACTCTGAAGTGGACTATACCATCTCGCAGCTTAGGCAGGGCGCACGGCGCAGTGCGGGCACGGCGGTGGTCTATGTGGACAGGGAAGGTGAAACGCCGCGCCTGTTCAGTATCACGCAGCAAGGCGGGGAAGTCCCGCTGAAGTCGTATGCGGAGGAGAACTCCGCCAATCCGGAAACGCTGGCGCGGGTGATAAGCGAGGCCAAGGAGCTTGTTCCGTCCGACCGTTTCGGACTGGTGCTTTGGTCGCATTCGATGGGTTGGCTGCCAGGTGGTTACGATTCCGATCTTGTGCCGCAAGGCACGAGGGGGAATGCGGTTGACGGATTCCCGCGCACACGCTACATCGGCATCGACAACCATCCAGGGAATGACTCCTCGTCCGGCGTGATGGAAATCGATGCATTGGCGGATGCCCTCCCCGATGATGTGGCGGAATATATCTGGTTTGATGTATGCCTGATGGGGTGTATAGAAGGGCTGTATGAAATGCGCAACAAGGCGGACTATCTGATAGCTTCACCCACCGAGGTACTTGCGGAAGCCGACTATGACGCTTCGGACATCCCTTATGCGAAGGTGCTTCCGTACCTGTTTGGCGGCGTGGAGGACTTGGAACAGGCCTGCGTCGCCTATTACGACCACTACAACAGTATGGGGCACGACATACTGCGCTCGGCCACAATCGCGCTGGTGGATGCCGCCGAACTTGGCGGACTTTTCACTGCCACCCGGAACGTCCTGCAAGGTAGGTTGCACGACATGGAGGCTCTGGACACGTCTGTCTTGCAGGCGTACCACACGGACAACGTGCCCAACGTGTTTTTCGACATGGGCGATATAGTCCACACCGTTGTGGAAGGGCGGACGGACGAGTTCGACGCGCAGTTGCGCCGCACCGTCGTTTACAAGGCGGCCACGCCGCAGTTCATCAACAAGTTATCCATCAGTCAGGAACATTTCAGCGGACTGAGCATGTACGTGCCTTTAAGCAGGTGGAAAGGAAACTGCGAATACAGTTACTATTTCAATAATTTGGAATGGTCAGGGATTTATGAATGACGGAACTGGACATGATAATCAAAGCGGCATGTTCTGGATGACTGACACACGAAAGGATGGCGGACACATATCCGGCCTCACACAGTTTCAGACGTACTTCCTTTGTCATCACGCACACTTTTTTCCTGACGGTGGCTTCCGTAAATCCGTACATGTCAGCCACCTCTTTGGCTGTATATCCATTCTTCATACTGACGAAGACCTTTTTGTCCAGTTCACCGAACCTTTCAAGCACTTCATCGGTAATCGTATGGATGGCTTCCACATCCAGTTTGGAGAATACCGTCGGGTTATTATCCGCGATGTTCACCACCATGCGCCATATTTCCTCGTCGTCCAACGACACAATGTTATGGCAACTCTCCACCATCCGGTAGAAATCCAATATGCGTTTGGCTATGACGGCATAAAGCAAACCTTTTATTGTATGCCGTTTTTCGTCATGGTTCCCGATGATTTTCCCCGCATTGTCCCATACGTACATCCACAGGTTTTGTGACAGTTCGGATGCGGCCTCCTTACTGCCCGTCCGCGAATAGAATAGCCCGAAAGCCCACTTCGCATACTTGCCGTAAAGACGTGTGAATGCTGCCGTATCCATGTTTTCCGCAATGGCAGAAAGCAGTTGGAAATCATCTTCTTCCTTATCTTGTCCTAAAGCCGAAACATCCATAATATTTATATTTTTGGACGATGCAAAATTAGCCATACAGTGTGACACTCGTGTTACGTGCCAGTAACATTTATAATAAAAGGTAAAATTCATAGGGAAAGACCTAAAAAGTATCGCATTAAGCCTTTTCAACGCAAAATCGGGTAACACTCGCCCCGTCCGCTACGAATTACATATAGGAAGCAATCCTTTAATGATATAAGAAGTTGATATTTCATTAAACGACCCTTTTACAATTATGCGTTACAACAAAGAAAAAGCACTGGTCCGGGGCAAGAAAAAAGACAAGGCATTTGTCCGCATCTTCGGCGGAATATTTGTGCTGGTGGGCATCATCCTGTTTACCGTCTGTATCTTCATCTATACCAGCGGTCACACATTCAAAGCAGAAGCTACACCTGTGCAGGCAGTTATCCTGGCCATGCGTGGGGCAAATCACGAATCGCTGGGCACACCGGTGGTGGAATACACAGTCGGCGGAAAGACCTATACTTCCACGCTCAATCTGTCTTCATCGTCCATGCATCCGGGCAAGCAGATTACAGTCTATTACCGCAATGGCAATCCCCAAGAGGTGCGTTATCTGGATGATAACAATTGGATAATCGGCCTATTGATGGCCATGGCGTTCGTGTTTGCCGATATGGGACTGGCTTTTATTCTGGTAAGGCGGAAACACCGGCAGAAAATAGCCCGCTTGCTTGCTACCGGCGATACAGTGGAAGCGGAGATAACAGGCATCCGTGAAGATGACAACCAAAGCATGAACGGACGGCATCCCATCATCGTGAGTTGCCGTTATGTGGCATCCGACGGGCGTATATACCTGTTTCACAGCGGTTCTTTCTGGTATGAGAGTTACGAGATAGATCCCCAAAGGAAGGTGCGTGTCTATGTTGACCGCAATAATCCTTTCAATTATTATGTGGATGTTGACAGTGTGGTGGGATGAGAACGGAAAAAAACGTGTTTAAGGCAAATTATCCTTGGCAACCAGCATCAGTTCGCCCGCTTTCTTCATCAGCGTTTCTTCGGATACATCCGCTCCTTCCATAAAGATAACCAAGAGATGGTCGCCCACCAAAGCAAAAACGTTCAGCACACGCCGTCCTCCTGCCTCTGCGCAGGCTAAGGTGTAGTAGGTAATCCATCTCTTGTCTTTCAGCGTCAGCTCCAGGTAGTCCTGCGTTTCATAGATGTCAGGGTGCTCCCGGAACAGGTGGTCCTTGTAACGCATCAGCCTGCCCAGCAACGAAGCCATGTCAAGGGGCGTGGCCTGGTTGAGGGGCGTGTTGCGTGCCGATGCAAGCTTGAAGCCATGTATCCCGACGGAGGCATACAACTCTCCGAAACACCCTATGCCGCCGGCTATCCGTGCCATCGCATCCGTGGCGAGGGTGTCTTCATCGGACACCGCCTCTATGGCTTTGTAAAAGAACATCGTCTTGTTCACCCTCAAGGTATCCGGATTCACGCCCGACGCTTTCAGGCGGATTTCAGCGGCAGCTGTCGCGCAGGCACCTCCCAAGGTGAGCAGCGGCCAATATCCTCCGCCCTCTATCTGCATCGTGTCTTTCAATACCGGGGAAAGGATGCAAAGGCCCGTGCGTGGCGCAAACCCTTTCAACAGCTTTTGCAGCTTTGGTTTCAGGTCGGCGTTCATGTCGTAGATGAACTCATCCAGCCTGTCGCGATAGCTTTCTGGAATCATCAGCATGCTGGTCGTCCTTGTGTGTGTCAATCCCTGTGTGCCCCACACCACAAACATGGGACGTTTGCATTTGTCGGTAAAGCGCCAGGAAGACGTCCAGTCTTCATATCCGTCCTCGTCGGTATAACTCCATCTGTTATTTCCGGGGAGGTATTCGTGCAATTCCGTGGCATAAGCATTGTAGTAGCTGAAACCGGGCGGGAGGTTCAGATCGGAAACCAGCACGTAAGCCTCAAACCTGTTGTATATTATGTAGCCGAATGCTGTTACTAAGACCATGACAAAAGCAACGATAGCCGATGGAAGCCACCTCCATTTGCGACGGCTACGGAACACCCGTTGCCCCCTCTCCTGGTGTCTGAGTATCGCTTCGCCAATGTTTCCCACGTTTGTGCCCTGCCTCTTTAGTTTTTCCAAGCTGTTGACAAACGTCTTGTCCTCCTCATAGAATTGGCGGACAAGGAGGTGCGTATATAAGTAGAACTTGTACGGATGGTCGCGGTCCACGAAAACGGGCACGCGGCTTCCCACCTCAATCAGTCCCAACAGCCCCGCCTGCGAGCCGTTGAGCTGTTCCTTAACCTTCCATTTCCGACCGCCGGGCAGGGTGAATTCATAGACTGCCACGAAAGCCTCTCCGCCTTCCTCGACATCTATCTCTTTCTGGATGGCCGTGACGACAGCTTCGGCCTGGATGCCATGCCCTATCAGCTTCCGCTTCTCCCTCAGGATGCCCAGCAGGGAATAGGCGATGTAGCCTGTCACCACCAGACAGATTATACCCGCCCAGCAACTCCCGATGCCTTGGAAGCCATGCAGGAAAAGATTTACTATTCCCGACCCGCTGAACACTCCGGCAAGCAGCAATCCACCCGCTATGGCAACCAGCCACCAGCATCTTTCCCGTTTTTGGATTCGCCGGTATGCTTTTTTCCGTATGTCTGTCTCGTTCATCATCATGCTATCGGTTATTTTTCTGACGAAGATAACGGATTGTTGTTTCACCTCTGTTACAAATCTGTGCATTTAATGCTTAGAAACTGTTTTGAATTGATTCAAGAATAATGTTACAGTCTCCTTAAAATTTGAAATCAGCCGGTCAATTGGAAAAATGTTATATCTTTAAAGGTACCAAACAATAAAGTTATGACACAGTATCCAACCGACCTGACTGAAAAACAGTGGCAAGTTATAAAAAATATTTTAGAGCCGCAAGCGAGGAACCGAAAACATCCGCTTAAAGAGATAATGAATGCCATCCTTTATATCAACAAGACCGGCTGCCAATGGCGTATGCTTCCTTCTGACTTCGCCCCTTGGCAAACCGTCTATTACTATTTCCGCAAGTGGAAGCTTGAAGGTGTGTTTGAAGAGGTGATGGATGCCTTGCACTCCCTTATCCGTAAACAGGCGGGACGGGAGGGAAGTCCCAGTCTTGGCATCATGGATTCCAGAAGCGTAAAGACCTCCCATCATGTTGATTCTGACCGTGGTATAGACGGGAACAAGAAAATCAAGGGACGGAAAGAGCACATCATAGTCGATACGCTTGGCCTTCCGTTAGCCGTCACAATCCATGAAGCCAACCTGCATGACAGCAAGGGTGCACCACAAGCCATAGAGAAACTCGCTTATAAATTTCCGCGCTTGGTGAAAATCTTGGCGGACGGAGGCTACAGGGGAGATTTGGCTGATTGGGTCAAGAAGAAATTCGGATGGATATTGGAGGTCGTACTCAGGCCGGACGAATGTCCAACCAAGTTTCAAGTTCTGCCTAAGCGCTGGATTGTGGAACGCTCTTTCTCATGGCTGGAAAACTTCAGAAGGCTAACCATCGATTATGAATTCCTCGCTGAAACTGCGGAAGCCATGGTACAAATCGCATTCATCCAAATCATGCTTAACAAATTTATCGAATGAAATCAAAACAGCTTCTTAATATCGTTCAAGACGGGATACAGCAACGATATTGGGGCCTACAGGCCCGCGGCAAACGGCCCCAATCCCCCGTAAAGACCTGTCGGACAGCCCCCGGGACGCTCCGCCCGCCCGCTGCCGAGCAGGCATACCCGGTGTCGGCAGGCTGCGCCCGCCGACACGGCAGCGCAGGCACGCCGGCTCACGGGACGGGAAACCGCATTTTTTCTCCGGGAAATGAACGAAAAACAACGGAAATTTGTTTACTTTGCATCATCATTAGCCTCCACACACCATGGGTAAAAAGAAAGAAAAACGCGAAAAGAAGGCAGGCAAGCGAATGACCAAGAAGCAACTCGCCGCCCTGCTGGCCGACTATTTCCACGGGAAAGGCAACGAGGACGTGCCCCTGAAACGCATCTTCGAACAGCTGCGTCTGACCACGCACCCGCTGAAGATGCTCTGCATGGACCTGCTGGCCGAAATGAAAGAAGACGACTACATCACCGAGACCGGGCATCACATCTACCGCCTGCACCAGCGCGGCGTGGAGATGACCGGCCGTTTCGTCCGCAAAAGCAACGGCAAGAACTCGTTCATCCCCGACGACGGGGGCGACCCCATCTTCATCGCCGAACGCAATTCGGCCCACGCCATGAACAACGACCGCGTCCGCATAGCCTACTACGCCCGCCGCAAAGGTAAAACGGCCGAAGGCGAAGTGCTCGAAGTGCTGGAACGTGCCAACGACAGCTTCGTGGGCACGCTGGAAGTGACGCGCGGCTACGCCTTCCTGCTGACGGAAAACCGCACGCTGGCCAACGACATCTTCATCCCCAAGGACAAGCTGAAAGGCGGAAAAACAGGCGACAAGGCGGTGGTGAAAATCATCGAGTGGCCCGACAAGGCCAAAAACCCCATCGGACAGGTCATCGACATACTGGGCCGTTCGGGCGAGAACAACACCGAGATGCACGCCATCCTGGCCGAGTTCGGACTGCCCTACTCCTACCCCAAGAACGTGGAGGCAGCGGCCGACAAGATTCCCGACGAAATCCCCGCCGAGGAAATAGCCCGTTGCGAGGACTTCCGCGACGTCACCACCTTCACCATCGACCCCAAGGACGCCAAGGACTTCGACGACGCCCTGTCCATCCGCAGCCTGGGAGGCGGGCTGTGGGAAGTGGGCGTGCACATCGCCGACGTATCGCATTACGTCAAGGAAGGCAGCATCATCGACAAGGAAGCCGAGAAGCGCGCCACGTCTGTCTACCTCGTAGACCGCACCATCCCCATGCTCCCCGAACGCCTCTGCAACCTTCTGTGCTCCCTCCGCCCCAACGAAGAGAAGCTGGCATACAGCGTCATCTTCACCCTCAACGACAAGGCCGAAGTGCTGAACCACCGCATCGTGCACACCGTCATCAAGAGCGACCGGCGCTTCACCTACGAAGAGGCGCAGCAAGTCATCGAGACGGGCGAGGGCGACTACAAGTTCGAACTGCTGGAACTGGACCGCCTGGCCAAGATACTGCGCGAGAAACGCTTCGCCAACGGCGCACTGGAGTTCGACCGGGTGGAAGTGAAGTTCGAGATAGACGACAAGGGAAAGCCGCTGCGCGTATACTTCAAGGAGTCGAAAGACGCCAACAAGCTGGTGGAGGAGTTCATGCTGCTGGCCAACCGCACCGTCGCCGAAGCCATCGGAAAAGTTCCCAAAGGCAAAAAAGCCAAGGTTTTCCCTTACCGCATACACGACCTGCCCGACCCCGCCAAGCTGGACAACCTGGCACAGTTCATCGGCCGCTTCGGATACAAGCTGCGTACGGCAGGCAACCGCAACGACCTTTCGAAGTCCATCAACCGCCTGCTCAAGGACGTCAAGGGAAAGAAAGAAGAAAACCTCATCGAGACCGTCTCCATCCGCGCCATGCAGAAAGCCTGCTACTCCACACACAACATCGGCCATTACGGCCTGGGCTTCGACTATTACACACACTTCACCTCGCCCATACGCCGCTACCCGGACACGATGGTGCACCGCCTGCTGACCAAATACCTGGACGAACACGGGCGTACGGTGAGCGAAAAGAAATACGAGGCGTTGTGCGAGCATTGCAGCGCCATGGAGCAGCTGGCAGCCAGCGCCGAACGGGCCAGCATCAAATACAAACAGGTAGAGTTCATGCAAGAACACGTGGGGCAAATCTACGACGGCGTCATCTCAGGGGTCACCGAGTGGGGCCTCTACGTGGAACTCAACGAGAACAAGTGCGAGGGCATGATTCCCATCCGCGACCTGGACGACGACTACTACGAATACGACGAGAAGAACTATTGCCTGCGCGGACGGCGTAAGAAACACACATACAGCCTGGGAGATGCCATTACCGTACAAGTCGCACGCGCCAACCTCGAAAAGAAGCAGCTGGACTTCGCACTGCCCGACTGAGGCTGGCGGAAAAACGGCATGACAGAACGGGAAACAACCGGGAACAACGGAAAGACGGCCGGGATTATGCCGATGCATTCGGCGTAGCCCCGGCTGTCTGTTGGCGCCGCAAATATTCCGACGGACTGACGCCGAACTCCTCCTTGAAGTGGCGGGAGAAGATACGAGGCGAGTTGTAACCCAGCATATAAGCAATCTCCGACACCTGCAACTGGCTCTCAGCCAACAACTGGCAGGCACGCTTCATGCGGATGGTGCGGATGAACTCGATGGGTTTCTTACCTGTAATCTTCATCAGTTTCTTATAGAAATAACTGCGTGAGAGGTTCAGCCTGGATGCCAGTTCTTCAACGGAGAATTCCGAGTCGGCGATGTTCTCTTCCACTATGCGGATGGCTTTCTCCACCAGGCGCTGGTCCAAAGGAGTGATGGTGATACGGCTGGGTTCGATGCGGATGTCCCGGTTGAACGTCTCGCGGCGCTTGGCACTGGCTTCGATGATATTGCGTATGCGGGCTTTCAGCACCGGCATGTTGAAAGGCTTGGTGACATAGTCGTCCGCTCCCATGCTGAGTCCCTCCAGCTGATGCTCCTCACCCACCTTGGCCGTCAGCAGGATGACCGGTATGTGCGAGTAACGGATGTCGCTCTTGATGCGGCGGCACAATTCCAGACCATCCATCTCGGGCATCATCACATCGCTCACCACCAAGTCCACGTCTTCCTGCTCCAGACGTGTCAAAGCCTGCTTGCCGTTCTGCGCCTTCACGACCCTGTATTCCTTGGAAAGGCTGTCGGCCAGGAAGTCCAGGAAATCATGATTATCGTCTACCAACAGGAGGCAGAAGCCCTCGTCCTGCAACGGCTGCTCAGCGGCAGCTCCTGGGGTGACAGCCTGGGCCGACTCGGCCGCCCCGGCCTCGGCTCCATTCTGATGCAGCGGGAGCGTCACCACAAAGATGGCACCCGTGGGATGATTGTCCTTCACACAGATGGTGCCGTGATGCATCTTCACGTATTCCGACACGATGTGCAGCCCGATGCCGCTGCCCCCCGCATGAGATGCATTCTTCTCCGACTGATAGAAACGGTTGAACACCTTCTCTTTCGATTCATCGTCCACGCCACAACCCGTGTCGGAGAAAGACAGTTCAAGGTTCCCGTCCTTCACCTCGACATGCAAAGTGATGCTTCCTTTTGCAGGAGTGAACTTAAAGGCGTTGGAAAGGATATTGGTCGTTATCTTGCGCACCTTGTCATAGTCAAAATCCATGAAGACAGACGCATGCGGACAGTCCATCGTATAGTGGATGTTCCGCTTCTGCGCAATGAGGTCAAAGGAGTGAAAGATTTCGCTCAAGATAATCAGGATATTGTCGTGCCGGCAATGCAGGCTTTCAGCCTTCGCATCCAGGCGACGGAAGTCCAGCAACTGGTTGATGAGCTCCAGCAGGTAGCCGGCATTCTTCTTGGCCAGCTCCAGCAGCCCTTTCCTATACTCAGGATGATTCTCCAGGAACTCGTCCAACGGATTGATGATAAGGGACAGCGGCGTACGCAGCTCGTGGCTGATATTGGCAAAAAACTGCAACTTCAGGTCGGAGAGCTTCCGTTGTTTCTCGTTTTCCTCCTCCACGGCCTGCTGGATAGCCTCCATCCGCTCACGTGCCTTGATGTAGCGTATCACCTGCAACAAGATGAGTACCACCACCACGGCATAGCCCGTATAGGCCCACCAAGAGCGCCACCAAGGCGGCAGGATCCGGATGTCCAACTGCGTGATATGAGGGCTCCACACCCCCTGCGGCGTCCCAGCACGCACCTCCAGCGTATAGTTCCCGACAGGCAGCATGGAAAGGCTCACCTTGTTTCCCTCGGCATTCATCCATTGCGACGAACGCCCTCCGATCCGATAGGCATATTTCACTTTGTCGGCCTCCGCCAGATCCAATGCCGAGAACGACAGCACGAAACTGTTGTCCTTCTCCTTCAGCACCAGCCGGCTGATGCTTTCCGGCGACCGGTCGCCCAGCACCGTTGAAGACGACTTGCCCGATGCCAGCGATATATCCGTCAGTACCACGTCGGCCTCGTAAGCGGCGGGAAGAGTCTCTTGCGGAATAATGCACTGCCACCCCTTCGGCGTACCTATCAGGATATTACCGTTGAAACGGCGCAAGATGGCGTGTACATTGGTATCGTTGCTGATAAGCCCGTCCGTCACCGAATAATTGACGACAGACAAGGCACCGTTTACCACTTGCAGGCAGGAGACTCCGTTTCCCGTACCTATCCATATCCGATGGTGGTTGTCTTCCGCTATGGCCCGCACCAGGTTGGCGGCCAACCCTTGGTTCTGGTCGATGAACCAGATGGAATCATTCTCCGGATTCCATACACTCAGGCCGTGCGAGTGTCCCAGCCAGACCGTCCCACGGCTGCTCTCGTACACGGTCTGCACATCTGTCTCGTGAAACCGCTTGCTCATGGACGACAAGTCATAGCTCTGGCTGTCTGTATCGATGAGCACCAGGCCGCCCAAGGTGGCGACGTAGAGCTGTTTCCCTCCGTCGTAATACATGTCCCGCACCGAGTATTCCCCCGGTCGGTTCAGGATGGTCTGGAACTCGCCCGTAGCGGGGTCCAACCGTTGGATAAGCCCATTCATGGTGCCAATCCAGATGTATCCGTTGCGGTCAGCCTCCACGGCATAGACATTATCGTCCAGCAGGTTGCTGTTGTCCGTGGTGTACTGCCGGAGGCCTCCGGTCTTCGACCAGCAGAGCAAGCCCTTCTGATAGGTACCCATCCAAAGCCGATGATGCTTGTCCAACGTCAGGTCCACCACGATGTTTGCCGGGGTCGGCACACTCACGGGCAGGCTGCCATCCTGAAAACACAACAAACCGTTTCCGTCCGTGCCATAGTAGATGCAGCCACTTTCGGGGTCTTCGCAGAAGGTCAGGATGTCTTCGTTGTCAGGCGAGCGATAGGAATATATGATTTGCGAGAAAGGACTGTAATAGGAGACGCCATGCTTGAAATTACCAATCCACACCGTGCCGTACTTATCCTTGTATATGGCGCTGAGATTGTTGCTGGCGATGGTGTTCGGGTTGGTGGCGCTGTATCGCAGGTTGGTCAAGGACTTGTCGGAACTGTTATAGATGAAGAGTCCCATGTGGCTGGTCAGAATCCACACGCGGCCGTCACCCACATCCAGAATCCGTTGGACCCGGTTATAGCGGTTATCTTCCACGGACGCCAGGTGGATGTTTTCCCATTGGTCAGAATCGGCCTCCTTGTGCAGCAGCAGACTGTTGCGGTAGGTATATACCCAGAGATCGTCCTTGCTTCCTATATATAGGTCGGTCTCCCCGCGTGCCAACAGTCTTCTGTATACAGCGGGGATCATCACCTCATCCGCCTGCGAGGTCTGTTTGTCAATCGCAAAGAGACGGGCGTCGTTGTACATCACATAGATTTTCTGCGTCCCTATCTGTACATTGAAGCCCCCTACGTTCCGCAGGGGAAAAGTCTTCACCCCGCTGAGGTCTGTCGCGCGGAGATAGAGTTTATCCTGGTCGCAGGCCCAAAACTCGCCGTCCTCCGCGCTGCCTACCCGCAGAATGTTCCGCCCGGGAATCTGCAAGCGTTCCAGCCGTTGCCTGTAATTGTTGTCGAAACGCCCGGTGACGTAATCATAGATGACATAGCCCTCGGACAGGCGCACCCACACGTCCTTCTCCGGGTCTTCGAACACCTCCTGCACGGCATCACCCGGCAGGTTGGAATTGCTGCGATAATATGGGCGGAAAGCATAGCCGTCGTATTTGTTCAGTCCCGACTCGGTACCGATCCACAGGAAACCACGGCTGTCACGGAACAGACAGCGCACGCTGTTGTTGGACAGGCCGTCGGTCGTGTTCAACTGCTTGAACATGATGGCAGACGACATCTTCTCCCCCTCGGCGTCGACAGCGAAAAGCGGGAGGGAAAGCCAGAGGGCTAAAAGGAGCAGGCAATTCTTCATGACTGTTTGTGTTCTCTTCCGGGCAATCCCGGGAGGCATCCTCATTTACGCATTTTTTCCGTCTTTTAACAGCGGGGAAAGGCCTCCTATTGAGAGGTAACCGGATTCGGGATGCAAACTTAAAAAGAATCGGCAGAAACTGCAAATGCAACCTCCACGAATACACCGGAGAGCAGTGTCGTTTTTGATTCCAAACAACGCCTCGTTTGTTTCCTATAAGGGTCTATATAGGCATTTCCCCCTGAAAAGGCAACAAACGATACATCCATAAGAACAAAGCGATGCACACCAATTAACCTAAGAGCACCTACATTTGCGAAAAAAATTTCAATCGAATATCATGAGAAAAAAGACCCTTGCTATTGCAGCGTTGCTGTGCACAATGTGCGGCGGCGCTTCGGCTCAGGCCCGGGTGGTAGACGGCACACCCTATCTGCTGAACCAATCCGTGGATGTGAGCACCGATTTCCGAGACTTGAGCAACACCTTCTTTTATGCCGACCATCTGGCGTCGTTCGACGTCCAGTCGGGTGAGGGGCAGGTGAATTGGAAGCGCGGCCACCTGCGCCCGCGCCAGGCGTTCAACACCAACTGCGCCCAGCCCGGCAAGCTGCGGATGCTGGATTTCCCTTTTACAGCTTATGAGAACGACCCCGACCTGAAGTTCAGCGTGGACTTCATCACGCCGCGCACCGTGCGCATCCGCATGCTGACCACGCCCGTTGAGCCTCGTCCCGAAGCCTCCCTCATGCTGGCCGGCGAACCCGGTACGGACAACAGCTGGCAGGCTCGCGAGACCGAACAAAGCATCATCTATACGAGCTCCTACGGCACACTGCAGATTGACAAGAACCCGTGGCGCATCGTCCTGAAAGACAAATCGGGCCGCATCCTGAGCCAGACGGCCTCGATGGTGGACACCGACTCCACACAGGTGAAATACACACCTTTCTGCTTCATCAAGCGCGGCAGCGACAATGCCCGCCGCATCAACCCCGTCTTCACGCTGAAGGCCGACGAAATGATATTCGGTTGCGGCGAATCGGCCACCGGTCTGGACAAGGTCGGACAGAAGGTGAACCTCTTCGTCACCGACCCGCAAGGCCCCGAAACGGACCAGATGTACAAGCCTGTACCTTTCTTTATGAGCAATCGCGGCTACGGCATGTTCATGCACACGTCGGCACCCGTGACCTGCGACTTTGGCGCCACCTACGTGGGACTGAACAAGCTGTACATGGGCGATGAGAACCTCGACCTCTTCATCTTCTTCGGCGAGCCCAAGGAGATTCTGGACGAATACACCGACCTGGTGGGCAAACCCTCGATGCCGCCCCTGTGGTCGTTCGGCACATGGATGAGCCGCATCAGCTACGCTTCGCAACAGGAAGGCTATGACGTAGCCGCCAACATCCGCAAGGGCAAATACCCGTGCGACGTCATCCATTTCGACACCAACTGGTTCGAGGTGGACTGGCAATGCGACTACGAGTTCGCCAAGAGCCGTTTCGAGAACCCCGCCCAGATGCTGAAGGACTTCCGCGACCAGGGCTTCCACGTCTGCCTGTGGCAGCTGCCCTACTTCACGCCGAAGAACCGCTACTTCCCCGAACTGATTGAGAAAAACATGTACGTGCGCAACGGCAACGGCCAGTTGCCCTACGAAGACGTCGTGCTCGACCTCTCCAACCCCGCCACCGAGAAGTGGTACCAGGACAAGCTGGCCGGCTTGCTGAAGCTGGGTGTGAGCGCCATCAAGGTAGACTTCGGCGAGGCTGCCCCGCTGAACGGCCAGTATGCATCGGGCAAGAGCGGCTGGTATGAGCACAACCTCTACCCCGTGCGCTATGATAAGGCCGTGAACGACATCGTCAAGCAAGTCACCAACGGCGACGGAGTCATTTGGGCACGTGCTGCCTGGGCCGGCTCGCAACGCTACCCGCTGCACTGGGGAGGCGACGCCGCCACCACCAACACCGGCATGCTGGGCACCCTGCGTGCAGGCCTGTCCTTCGGCCTCTCCGGCTTCTCGTTCTGGAGCCACGACATGGGCGGCTTCGTGACGTCCACGCCCGAAGACCTCTATTGCCGCTGGCTGCCCTTCGGCTTCCTGACCTCCCACACCCGTGCCCACGGAGCACCTCCCACCGAGCCGTGGCTGTATGACAGCAAGCGCGTGCAGGACATCTTCCGCAAGAGCGCCGAGATGAAGTACCGCCTGATGCCCTACGTCTATGCACAAGCCAAGCAGTGCGTCGAAAAAGGCCTGCCCATGGTACGCGCCCTCTTCGTGGAATTCCCCGACGACCAAGGTTCGTGGCGTGTGGAGACCGAATACATGTTCGGCTCGCAAATCCTCGTGGCACCCCTGATGGAACCGGGTATCAACGCCCGCCAGGTCTACCTGCCCGAAGGCAAATGGATTGACTACCAGACAGGCAAGGTCTATGCCGCCGGCTGGCACACCATCGAAGCCGGCGAACTGCCCATCGTCATGCTGGTGCGCGACGGCAGCCTGCTGCCCCACATCAAGCTGGCCCAGTGCACGGCCGACATGGATTGGAGCCGCCTCACGCTGAAAGCCTACTGCGCCGACAAGACCGAAGCCGAAGGCCTCCTCTGCCTGCCGTCGGACAACCGCCTGCAGACTCTCCAGGCCGACTGCTCGCAAGGCAAGCCCCGGCTGACCACGGAGGTACAAGGCACGAAAGTCTCTTTCTAAGCCATGAACGGCCGGCCAACCTTCCGGCCCCCACACAGGCCCGTCCGGGAGGGGGTATACCCCCGCTCCCGAATGGGCATACCGACACTCGCCAGCCGCTGCCCGCGCGCTGCCAAGCCTGCGCCCGGCCGCTGGCATCCCCTTGAAACAACCCTTGTGAAATAATGTCTTTGAAAAGACCATTGTTAAACTTAAAAGTATCTATTTATGAAACATGTAGTGAAACTTTTGGGCGTGGCCTCGCTCTCACTGACGCTCGCCACACCCTTGTTCGCGAATGCCAGGCCGACCCCGTCGGAAGGCATTGCCGCTGTGCAACAAAACACGGTCACGGTGACCGGACAGGTCACCGACGAAGCCGGTGAACCCATCATCGGCGCAAACGTCCTCATCGAAGGCACCACCAACCAGGGTGCCATCACCGACATGGACGGCAACTTCTCCCTGAAAGCCTCTGTGGGACAGACGCTGAAAGTAAGTTACATCGGCTATCTGTCACGCACCGTCCGCGTCACCGACACGAAAAAGCTGAACATCGTGCTGCGTGAAGATACCGAGACGCTGGACGAAGTCGTAGTAGTAGGTTACGGTACGATGAAGAAGTCCGACCTCACCGGTTCCGTTTCCTCCATCGACACCGAAGACATGATGAAACGCAACCCCATCACGCTGGGCCAAGGCTTACAGGGAGCCGCAGCCGGCGTGAACGTCATCCGCTCCTCCGGTGACCCCGAAGGCGGATTCTCCATCCGCATCCGCGGCGTCGCCACGGTGAACGGCTCGGCCGACCCGCTCTACGTTGTGGACGGCGTGCAGGTGGGCACCTCCATCGACTTTCTGAACCCGGCTGACGTGGAGTCCATCGAGATTCTGAAGGACGCCTCGGCCACAGCCATCTACGGAACCCGCGGCGCCAACGGCGTCATCATGATCACCACGAAGAACGGCAACAAAGGCAAGGCCAAACTGGACTTCTCGGCCAACTTCGGACTCTCCTTCCGTGCCAACAACCTGGAAGTGGCCGACGCCGACCTCTTTGCCTCGGCCGTACGCCGCGCCGTCGCTGCTGACGACATTTCCCTGCAGAACCTGGCATACAGCGAGCAGTACATCGGCCGGCTGAACAACATCGACTGGCAGGATGCCATGTCGCAGACCGCCTTCCGCCAGAACTACAACCTCTCCGTCTCCGGCGGCAGCGAGAACACCCAGGCTACGCTCTCCCTCGGCTACCTGAACAACGAGGGTATCGTCATCAAGTCTGAGTTCGACCGCATCAATGCCCGCGCCAACATCATGCACACCGTCAAAGACTTCATCCACGTGGGAGCCAACCTCACCTACACCCACGCCGAGAAGCGCGGCGGCGGCAACCTGCGCACCTACGCGCAGACCGCGCCCACCATGGACTACGTGCAGGACGGCGTATTCTACTCCATGCCCATCGTCCTGCCCGACGGCAGCTGGGGACATTTCTATAACGCCGGCGCCAACGGCGACATCGACGCCAGCCAGGACAACTGGGTGGCCGCCGCCTACGAAGACACGGGCGTCAACAAGTGGAACCGCCTGCTGGCCAGCGGAACCCTGCAGCTGGACCTCTACAAGGGCTTGACCTTCAGAACCATCGGCAGCTACAACTTCTATGCTTCCGATTCCAACGGATACATCCCCTACAACGGCCGTAAGTTTACCTCCATAAACAATCCGGACTCGTTCTACATCAACCAGTCGCAGACCAACGAACTGGGCATCGAGTCGTTCCTCAACTACGACTGGAGCAACGAACACCACCGCGTGAGCGCCATGGCCGGTTTCTCTGCCAGCCACTACAAACGTTCGTGGGTGAACTCCAGCGCCAGCGACTTCCCCGCGCCCAATATCCGCGTCATCTCCCTGACCAACGACCCCTCCACCCGTGAGACGGACGGCGGCCTGGACTTGGAAACAAAATACCTCTCCTACTTCGCCCGACTGAACTACTCACTGAACGACCGTTACATCATCACGGCCACGGTGAGACGCGACGGCTCGTCCAACTTCGGTCCCGGCAACCGCTGGGGTACGTTCCCCTCGGCTTCACTGGCCTACCGCCTTTCCGAGGAAGACTTCATCAAGAACCTCGACATCTTCAGCAACCTGAAGCTCCGCGTGGGTTGGGGACAGACCGGTAACGCAGGTCCCGGCACCAGCCTGTACGTCAACCAGCTCTCCTCTGCCAACACCATGTACTGGTTCCTGGTGAACGGCGCCGTGCAGAACGCTCCCGGCGTAGCCCAGCAGCGCGAGGTAGACACCAACCTGAAATGGGAGACCAACGAGCAGACCAACATCGGCTTGGACCTGGGCTTCTTCAACAACGAGCTGAACATCTCGATGGACTACTTCATCCGCGATGCCAAAGACCTGCTGCTCTACCGCCAGGTACGTCCTTCCACAGGTTTCTCCAGCGTTTACACCAACGCCGGACACATCCGTAACAGAGGCTTCGAATTCATGATCAACTGGAACAAGACCTTCGGCGACTGGTACGTGGGCGTCAGCTTCAACGGCTCCACGCTGAAGAACGAGGCCATCGAGGTGGGCGACGACATCTTCTCCAAGTCGGGCAACGCCACGGCCGGTGACGAATGGGACAACCACTCCATCACCCGCAACGGCTACCCCGTAGGCTCGTACTACGGCTACAAAGTGGCCGGCATCTTCCAGACCCAGGAAGAAATCGATGCCCTCAACGCGGCTTCCTCCACGGGAGTCTATCAGGATGCCAACACCAAGCCAGGTGACTACAAGTTCGTAGACCTGAACGGCGACGGACAGATTAACGACTCCGACCGCACCATCATCGGCAACGGCTATCCCAAGTTCACCTACGGCCTCAACCTGAATGCCTCGTGGAAGAACTTCGACTTCTCGATGAACCTCTACGGCGTGGCCGGCATGGACGTCCTGTCGTACTCGGCTGCCCGCCTGACCACCATCAACAGCGTAGCGGGCGGTTACACCAACGTGCTGACGGACTACATCAACAACGCCTGGTCGGAAACGAACCCCGGCGGCACCTATCCGCGCATCACGAAGCAGAACTACAACAAGAACCACCGCGTGTCCGACGCGTACATCAAGAAAGGCGACTACCTGAAGATTTCCAACATCCAGCTGGGCTACACCTTCCCGAAGGAACTGCTGAAGCCGGTGAAGATGGAGCACGCCCGCGTATTCGTCAGCCTGGACAACGTCGCCACCATCTCGTCCTACAAGAAGTGGGGCGACCCGGAAATCGGCGACTCCAACGTGCTGTTCTCGGGCTTCGACGCCGGACGCTATCCGTTCCCGATGACCGTGACGTTCGGCCTGAACGTACAGTTCTGATGCACTTAATTTCCGTTTAATCCAATAAAGAACATATCCTTATGAAACGATATACAAACAACTGTTTGCTGCTGGCGGCCGCACTGACTCTGGGCGCAGCCACCACCGCGTGCAGCGACTTCCTGGAAGTGGACCACTACGACATCCTGGAGGAAGACTACATCATCCAGAGTGAAGACAACCTGCTGGCCGGCCTGAACGGACTGTACGACACGTTCTACACCGACCAGTCCAGTACCTTGGGCGATGATCAAGTATGGGGATTCAAGCCGCAGCTTTTCGCCGCCTGCCACACCACGATGGACTGCCAGGCTTCCGGCTGGGACGCCGAATGGCAGCGCCATGCGTGGAGAGCCGACAAAGGCTCGCTGGAGACGGCCTGGCGCATGAGCTACCGCGCCATCGACCGCACCAACCGCTTCCTGGCCACGCTGGCCAACGTGAACGACAACATCTTCGAGGATGTTTCCAGAAAGGAAATCTACGAGGCCGAAGCCCGCGCCATCCGCGGCTACAACTACCTCTACCTGGCCAAGCTGTTCGGACGGGTGCCCCTGTTGATGACCGGTGAGACATACAGCACCACGCCCTCGAAACCGCGTGCCGAAACCATCGAGGAGATGTATGCCGCCATCGAGGAAGACCTGACCTATGCCCGCGACCGCCTGGACTGGCTACCCCTGAACGGACAGTACGGCCGCATCACCAAGGGTTTCTGCAAGGCCTACCTGGCCGAACTCTACATGTGGGAAAAGGACTTCACGGCCGCCAAGCAAGAGCTGCAAGACATCATCGACAGCGGCACCTATGCCTTGGAACCCTGCTACGGCAACCTGCAAAACTGGGACACGCACTGGACGAAAGAGTCGGTGTTTGAAATCATGTACCATCTGCAAGACTTTATGGGCTGGGGCGCCAACGCTTCATCCGATGCCATGATGTGGACTGGATTCATGTGCGCATCACCCGAATACGGCGGCTGGGGCTCCATGTGCCTCTCGTGGGAGCTGTACAACAGCTTCGAGCCGGGCGACAAGCGCAAGCAATACTCCATGGTGGGCCTGGGCGACACGAACCCGTTCACAAACCAAAAGATTGGCGCAAACCAAACCTACTCAGGCCTGTTCCAAGGCACGGAGAACATGCCGCAAGTCTATTCGCTGAAATACTGGCGCTACGTACCGGGACAGGACAACTTCGTGTACAACCCCATCTCGCTGACCATCAAGCGCTATGCCAGCGTCCTGCTGGACTATGCCGAATGCTGCTTCGAGACGGGCGACCCCACTACGGGCTGGGAGATGATACGCCAGATCCGCAACCGTGCCTGGGGTAACCTGGAGCCGGGGCAAAGCGTAGCCTACTGGCCGGAAGGCACGCTCAACACCACCACGGTGGAAGTGCCCGATGCACAGACTTACTACACGCAGTACAAGGCCGAGAAAGGATATACGTCGGACGTATGGAAAGTGGCCCTCATCATCGAACGCCGCCACGAGTTCAACGCCGAGTTCTCCCTCTACCACGACCTCTGCCGCATGGACATGTGCGACGAATGGTTCCGCTGCGAATACCCGCACACCACCTCCAACTCCAGCGTCGAAGAGTGCCTGGAGAACGGCTGGTCGCTGCGCTACTTCGAACACCAGGAATACCAGGAACTGTTCCCCATCCCGACCAACGAGATTCTGACGAACCCCGCCATCGGACAGGAGAACCAGAACCCGGGATATTAATCCCATAGCCCTCGGAGGGCGTGTCAGAACGGCCATCCATCCCCCTTACGGGAGAACATGTGAGGGGGTATGCCTACGCTCGCAAGCCGGCGCACCGCCGCTTGCGAGCCCGGATACCCCCGCATACGAGCCGGCGGGCGCAGGCTCGCACCGCCGGAGAGTACGTTCCGGCACGCCCTCTTTTTTCTGAAGCGCGCTCACCGCGCTTGCCAACACTCACCCAAACACAACGAAACATGAACCGACTACGTTACCTTATCGCCGCCTGCTGCCTGCTGCTCACACTCAGCAGCTGCCAACATCGCAAGGATGCCCGGACAGAAGACCCGGCCGACCTCGCACGCGCCATCGTGGACGAGGTGCGCGGCTCCGTACTCCCCTTCTGGACCGACTACGCCCCGGCACCCGACGGCGGATTCTACGGCACCCTGCAACGCGACGGCACACCCGAAACCGACGCACTGCGGAGCGGCGTCCTCAACGCCCGCATACTCTGGAGCTTCGCCGCAGCGGCACGCACGTGGAACGACACCCTCTGCCTGCGGCTCGCCAACCGCGCCCAACGCTACTTCATCGACACCTTCATCGACCCCGTGCACGGAGGCGTCTATTGGCTCGTGGCGCCAGATGGCACCGTCATGAACGGCTCCAAATACGCCTACGCCCTCACCTACGGCATCTACGGACTGGCCGAACACTACCTGGCCACCGGCAACACCGAAAGCCTGGACACGGCTTTCAGCCTCTTCCGCACCTTGGAAGAGAAAGGACGCGAACCCGTCTACGACGGCTACACCGAAACCTTCACCGAAGACTGGAAACCCCTGGAACAATACGACAAGAACGCACCCAAAACCATGAACGCACACCTCCATGTGCTCGAAGCCTACACCCTGCTCTACCAGTGCCGGCCGGACCAGACACTGAAAGAAAGGCTCGAACGCTGCACCCGGCTCTTCATGGACACCATCTACGATGCAAAACGCAAGCACTTCAACCAATACTTTGACAACCAATGGCACAGCCTGATGGACATCGACTCCTACGGACACGACGTCGAAGCGGGCTGGCTGCTGTGCCGCGCCGCCGATGTGTTGGGCGACCCGGAACTGAAACAACGCGCCGGACGCATCGCACTCGACGTGACACGCGCCTGCCTCGACCAGGGACTGGCGCCCGCCGGCTACCTCCGCTACGAACGCAACGGCGACAAGATGGCCTCGCGCTGCTCCTGGTGGGGACAGGACGAGATGCTCATCGCCTGCATCAACGCCTGGCAAATCAGCGGCGACAAACGCTTCCTGCAGGACGCACGGCGCATCTGGAACTTTGTCATGCAAAACATGAAAGACCGCGAATTCGGCGAATGGTTCAGCGACTGCCAGAATGGCAAACCCATCGTCAATGCCCACAAAGCCGACATGTGGCGCTGCCCCTACCACACCACACGGCTCGCCACCGAAATGCAAAACCGCTTACTGACACACAAAAAAAACTAACAACAAACACCATGAGAAGATTCCTCTTTTGTGCCGCAGCCTCACTGCTGTGCAGTCTGGGCACCACCGCCCAAGACTTCAAACTGAACGAAGCCGACTACTTCGAAAACCAAGGCGCAGGCATCATGGTCTTCGACGACGTTTACCCGGAAGGACACCAGGGCGGCATCACCATCGCCACCCATGGCAACCGCCGCGCCGCCGTAGGCGACGTACGCTTCGAAATCTCGCAAGGACAATGGCAGGGCCTGCCCAAGATGCGCAGCCGTGTCGTAGACAAAGACGCCAACGAGATACGCGTCACCCTGAGCTATCCCGACAGTGCCAAACACATGGCGGGCTTCAACCCCATGCTGTACCCTGACTTCGCCTTCAACTACACCATCCGCGTCAAAGGCGAAGGCGACCACCTCGTGGTCACCGTCGACCTGGACCGTCCCGTCCCCGAACGCTTCGCAGGCAAACTGGGCTTCAACCTCGAACTCGTGCCCCCCACCCTCCTGGGACAGCCCTGGATGATGGACGGCACCACAGGCATCTTCCCGCACCAACCGCTCGGCCCCACGCAACACCAGGTGTCGAACACCGAGCACATCGGCAACTTCAACCCCAAGGGAAAGGCCGACCTGGACCAACTCCTGCTGGACCGCAAGACGTACAACCCGATGATTGCCGACGACATCGTCTCCGCCCCCCTGGCTGTCGGACACACCTTCGTGCTCAACCCACACGACCCGCTGGGCAAAATCACCATCGAAAGCCGTCAAGGCGAACTCAAGCTCTATGACGGCCGCATCAACCACAACAACGACTGGTTCGTGCTGCGCACGGAGTTCCCGGCCGGTACCTCGAAACACGCGGCCGAGTGGATCATCCGTCCCAACGTGGTCAAAGACTGGCACTACGCTCCGGTTGTGCAGACTTCTCAGGTGGGGTACCACCCCGACCAGAAAAAGGTAGCCGTCATAGAGCTGGACAAGCGCGACACGAAGTTCCTGCAGCCGACGCTCTATCGCATCACAGGCAACGGACGCACGGCAGTCAAACAGGCCACCGCCAACGACTGGGGCAACTTCCTGCGCTACCACTACCTGCAGTTCGACTTCTCCGAGGTAAAGGACGAAGGCCTCTACCAGGTGCAATACGGCGAAGCCCTCTCACCCGTCTTTCGCATCGCACGCGACATCTGGGATAAGGGTGTATGGCAAGCCGAGATAGAATACTTCCTGCCCGTACAGATGTGCCACATGCGCATCAACGACAAGTACCACGTCTGGCACGGTTACTGCCACCACGACGACGCCCGCATGGCCAAGACCGATATCAACCACATCGACGGTTACTCGCAAGGCCCCTCTACCCTCTGCAAGTACCAGCCGGGCGATGTCGTACCCGGACTGAATGTCGGCGGATGGCACGATGCAGGCGACTACGACCTGCGCGTGGAGTCGCAGGCCGGCGAAGCCTATATCCTGGCTATGGCCTGCGAGAATCTGGACGCTTATTGGGACGAAACCACCATTGACTTTGCCAACAAGATTGTAGAAATCCACCAGCCCGACGGGAAGAACGACTTCCTGCAGCAGGTGGAGAACGGTGCCTTGACCGTCGTGGCCGGCTGGAAAGCCCTGGGACGCCTGTACCGCGGCATCCTTTGCCCCACCGTGCGCCAATACGTGCATCTGGGCGATGCCTGCACCCACACGGACAACGTCATCGGTAACGCAGACGACCGTTGGGTGTTCACCGAGGACAACCCGGGACGTGAGCTGCAAGTAGCGGCCTGGATGGCAGGCGTGGCACGTGTGCTGAAGGGCTACAACGACAGCCTGGCCGACGATTGCCTGGACATCGCCCGCCAGCTGTATGACCGCACCCGCTGCGACAAGGACTACCTGCTCGGCATCAAGCTGCACGCGGCCGTCGAGCTGTACCTGACCACCCGCGAGGACGGCTACCGTGACTTTGTGCTGGACAACCGCGACTACCTCTGCGACCATATCCTCCAGACCGGCTGGTTCATCGGCCGCTTCGACCAGGCAGTGGGCAACAAGAAATTCAGCCAGGCTATACGCAAGGCCCTGCCCAAGCTGCAGGCCATGTACCGGGAGAACGCCGCCAAGACGCCTTATGGCGTGCCTCACGACCGGGGCAACCGCTCGTCCGGCTCCTGGGAACCGCAACACCTGGGCTACAACTACTGCTATCTGCACGCGGCATATCCCGACCTGTTCGGCCCGGACTATATCTTCGACTCCATGCAATACCTGCTGGGCATGCACCCGGGCCGCAACCAGTCGTCGTTCGTGACGGGCGTGGGGGCTGAGACCATGAAGCAGGCTTACGGTGCCAACCGCGCCGACTGGTCGTACATTCCCGGCGGCGTATCGCCGGGCACCAACCTCATCCGGCCCGACCTGCCCGAGCTGCTCCGCTTCCCCTTCCTGTGGCAGGAAGGCGAATACTGCCTGGGCGGACACGCCACGTGGTTCACTTACATGGTACTGACATCCCGAAAAATACTGAACGGCCATGAATAAACGATTCTTCACCCGACTGCTGGCTGCCGCCACCCTCTGCACTTGCGGGGCGGCAGCCCTGCCGGCCAAGCCGGCCTACAAGAACTTCAAAGTGTCTGTCTACGTGCGCGCCTACGAAGTGGACAAGATGAAAGACCCGCAATGGCTGGACTCCACCTGGACGGTCATCTCGCAGCAGCTGGACGTAGACAAGGTCTACCTGGAGACGCACCGCGACCTGCTGCTGGTGGATGACGCCACCATCGAGAACGCCAAGCGCTTCTTCCACGAGCGGGGCATCGAGACCGCCGGCGGCATCACGTACACCATCGACGAGTCCAACAACTTCGAGACATTCTGCTACTCCAACCCCGAACACCGCAAGAAGGTGCAGGAGATTGCCGAGTTCACCGCCAAGCACTTCGACGAGTTCATCCTGGATGACTTCTTCTTCACCAGCTGCAAGTCGCCCGAGGAAATCGCCGCCAAGGGCGACCGCAGCTGGACGGACTATCGCCTGCAACTGATGACCGAAGCCGGGCGCGACCTGGTACTGGGTCCGGCCAAGCGGGTCAACCCGAAGGTAAAGGTCATCATCAAATACCCCAACTGGTACGACCACTTCCAAGGCCTGGGATTCAACCTGGAGGAAGGCCCGATGCTCTTCGACGGTATCTGGACGGGCACCGAGACACGCAACCCGGCCGGTAACCAGCACTTGCAGAACTACCTGAGCTATAACATCATACGCTACTTTCACAACCTGCGCCCGGGCTACAACGGCGGAGGCTGGGTGGACGCAGGTGGCCTGGAGATGGGCATGGACCGCTATGCCGAGCAGCTCCACCTCACGATGCTGGCCAAGGCCCCCGAGATTATCCTCTTCGCCTACCACCAGCTGCTGGGCGTCAAACTGACGCCCGCCCAACGCACCCCGTGGCAGGACGGCACCACCAGTTTCCGCTACGACAAGGTGACGGCACCCATCCGGCTGAAGGACGGCTCCACCGTACAGCCCACCACCATGGCCCGCATCGCCGACGTGGTGCTGAAGCAGACCGACCGCCTGGTGGGCAAGCTGGGCAACCCCCTCGGCATCAAGTCCTACAAGCCTTTCCACGCCGAGGGTGAGGACTTCCTGCAGAACTACCTGGGCATGGCCGGACTGCCGATGGACATGCATCCCTCCTTCCCCGACGACCAGCAGGTGGTCTTGCTCACGGCACAGGCCGCCAAGGACCCGCAAATCATGGAGCACATCAAGCACCAGCTGCTCGCGGGCCGCGACGTGGTCATCACCAGCGGCCTGCTGAAAGCCATCCCCGAACGCATCGCCGAAGCGGCCGAACTGCGCTGCACGGACCTGAAGGCGCTTGTAGACGACTTCGGCCGCCACGGCAAGCCGGGCCGCACGCTGCTCATCCCGCAGGTGCTCTACTACACCAACGACGCCTGGGAGATGGTAAGTGCCGGACGCCCGCTGACGGGCGGCGTGTCGGGCTACCCCATCCTGCTGCGCGCCCTCTACGCCGGCGGCAACCTCTACGTGCTGACCATCCCCGACGACCCGGGCAACCTCTACGACTATCCGGCCGAGGCGCTGAACGTCGTCCGCCGCATCTGCAGCCGCGACCTGGGCGTCTACTTCGAAGGCCCGTCCAAGGTATCGCTGTTTGTCTATGACAACGGCACGCTGGTGGTGGAAAACTTCAATGACGAGCCTGTCGAGATAGACCTCGTCTTCAGCGACACACGCACCGCCCGCCTGGAAAACCTGGAAGACGGCATCCTGACTTTGCCCGAAACGGACACACCGGCCGGACGCCGACGCGACGCTCCCACCGGCCCCAGCTTCCGCGTGAAGCTGCCGCCGCACTCCTACAAGGGCTTCCGCACACACGTCAAATAAGCCCCTATCGCCCGTTGCCGGCGAAACAAGCCTACAATCCGTACCGGTCTCCGCGAGCCCCTATGCCCGCGCCCGGCACGGGGCGTACCGACGCTTGCGACGCCGCGCTCCCGGCGTCACAAGCCGGCGGGCGAAAGCTCAACACGCTGACTCTCAACACATCGTTTTATACAATTATCTAAAAAAAACAAACATCATGAAGAAAACAACCCTTACCCTGGCGCTGCTGCTGACCCTCTGTGGCAGCAGCCGACTCTCCGCCCAAAGTGATTCCCGTCCGGCCCTGCTGACGGACGAGTCCCCGAAATTCACCACGGGAAATGCCAACCCGCTGCTGGACTTCACCTTCATCGCCGACCCCACCTCCGTGGAATACAACGGCCGCCTCTACGTCTACGGCACCTACGACACCCAACAGCTCGACAGCGTGGGCCCGGAAGGCAAAAACAGCTATGAACACATCCACTCGCTCGCCATGCTCTCCACGGACGACATGGTGAACTGGACCTGGCACGGCATCATCGACGTGGGCGCCATCTCACCCTGGGGCATGGCCTCGTGGGCACCGTCCATCATCTCCCGCGTGGAGGCCGACGGCAAGACGCACTTCTACCTCTACTACTCCAACAGCGGCACAGGCGTGGGCATGCTGACCTCCACCTCGCCCGTAGGCCCGTGGAGTGACCCTCTGGGCCATCCGCTCATCTGGCAGAACATGCCGGGACTGGGCCACTGCCCCGCACCCTTCGACCCGGGTGCCGTCATCGACGGGTACGGCACGGGCTGGCTGGCCTTCGGCGGCGGCGGCAAGGGCGACCACGGAACCGACTACATGCCGGGCGACGCACGCATCGTGCGTCTGGGCGACGACCTCTGCAGCCTGGGCAGCGACATCGTCGAAGTGCCCACGCCCTACCACTTCGAGGCACAGGAACTGGATTACATAGATGACACCTGGGTTTACACCTACAACACCGACTGGCAGGAACGCCCCGTCTGGCCCTTCAACGCCGACAAGCCTACGCGCTGCTGCATGTCGTACCTCACCAGCCGCACCCCGCTCGACAAGGACAGCTGGCAATACCAGGACAACTACTTCAAGAACCCGGGGGACTACGGCATGGAGTACAGCAACAACCACACCCATCTGCAAAAGTATAAAGGACAGTACTACCTCATCTACCACAACCTAGAACTGCAAGGCTACAAAGGCATACACACCGGCTACCGCAGCATCTGCATCGACCGCATCCAGGTGGACGAACATCCCATAAAGATTCACATGACAAAGGCCACGCGGGAGGGCGTGCCACAGATACAACCGCTCAACCCGTTCGGCTGGCAGCAGGCCGAAACCACGGCCGCCACGGTGGGCGTCCGCTTCGAGCCGACCGACCTGCCGGGCAACATGGTGGCCACGGGCTTGGCCGACCGCGCCTCGGCCATCCGGGTGCGCGGCGTGGACTTCAGCCGCCAGCCCAAGAGCTTCAAGGCACAGGCCGCCGGCAAGGGAACCTTGGAGGTGCGCATCGACGGACCGGACGGCCCGCGGGTGGCTGTGGTCAGCTTCGACGGCAACCCGGCGATGAGCACGCGCAGTGTGCAGACGGCTGAGATAGCCAGCGGCGTGCACGACCTGTACTTCCTGTTTAACGGTACCGGACTGAAATTCGACGCCTGGCGTTTCGGCGACTAATCGTGCGGATGCTTGTGCGGCCCCAGCACGCGGTGGGGCAACTGCCCGTGCCCCAGCAATTCGATGGGGCACGGGTAATGTTTTTCGAGCCATTCGGTGGTGATGCCCGTGTCGGGGTGATAGTCCAGCGTGCCGTTGACGCAGGCGATGGACTTCACCTGTTGCAGCACGGTGCCGATGTCGTGGCTGACAAGGATGACGGCGCACGTGCGGTTAATCTCCGCCAGAAGCTCGTAGAGACGGGCGGCGGAGTCGCGGTCCATGTAGGTATTGGGCTCGTCGAGCACGATGGCCTCGGGGTCTGAGATGACGGCACGGCCCAGGAGGGTGCGTTGCAGCTGTCCGCCGCTCAGCGCGCCGATGGCGCGGTCGCCCAGCTCTTCGAGCCCCATGCGGGCCAGGACGTCGCGGGCCCGCGAGCGGTCGGCAGCGGTGAACCGCGCTACGGGCGACTTGCAGCCGCTCAGGCCGGAAAGCACGACCTCTTCCACGGTGATGGGAAACTTGCGGTCGATGCTGGTGTATTGGGGCAGATAGCCCATGACGAATTTCCGCCCGTCGGCCCCGCCGCGGCACGAGTGGTAAACGATTTCACCCGCCACGGGCTTCAGCAGGCCCAGGATACACTTGATGAGGGTGGTCTTGCCACCGCCGTTGGGGCCGATGATGCCCAGGAAGTCGCGGTCGTAGACCGTCAGGTTCACATCGTGCAGCACGGTCTTGCTGCCGTAAGCCAGCGGATTGACATCCACCACTTGCGTACCCGTCTGCTGGGCTATCAGCTCGGCATTGCGGCGGTCGAACTCGGGCTGTACGAAGATGACGCGCACCCCGTGCCGCCGGCATGCTTCCATCAGCTCACCCAGCTGGGCGGGCGTCGGTTCTTTGCCGCCGGCCTCGATGGGGATTTGGGTCAGGCCGTAGTCACGCGCAAAATACGACAAGGCAGGGTGGTATATCATAAAGGCACGGTCGGCACCGGGACGCGCCAGCAGGTCACGGCACAGGCTGTCTGTCCGGTCAATGACCCGACAGAGGCTGTCGCAACGCCGGCTGTAGACGGAAGCCCCGGCGGAATCCAGGCGGGTCAAAGCGCGGGCGATATGGGCCGCGATGAGCCGTGCGTTCGGGGCGGAGTTCCAGATGTGGGGTTCCACACCGCCTTCGTGGTGGTGCCCATGCACGCCACCCGTTGCCGGCACGGTGTCACGGATAAGGTCAATGCCTTCGGAGAGGTCGAAAGTCTGCAGGCTGGGAGCGTTGCCGGTCAGACGTTCTGTCCAGGCAAGTTCGAAGCCGATGTATCCCGTGCGCAGCCAGGCATGGCTCTCGGAGAGCTCCATCAGCTGCCGGGGCGTAGGGTCGTAGGTCTCGGGACTGGCACCCTTGGGCACCAGACTGACCACGCGGAAGCGGTCGCCCGCTATCGCCTCCGTAAAATAACGGATAGGCTCAATGCTCACTGTCACCACAGGTTTTGCTCCGTTGTCAGCGGCCTTTCGCGACGAGCAGGCAGCCGTCAGCAGGCCCAGGAGCAAGAGAAAGAAGATAGTTCGTTTCATCATAGTCAATCCTCCGTTTCAAGTTCATATATCCATCTTCATATATAGTTACAAGACACCCGTCAGTGCCCACAGCATCACGACATAGCGCGCCAGCTTGCCGGCAAACATGGACAGGGTGGTCAGCGTCAGGTTGCTGCGCATGAAGCCCAGCGCCACAGCTATGGCCTCGCCGACAAAGGGCAAGAAAGCGAAAAAAGCCATCAGCGCACCACGGCCCTGCAGGAATCGCTGCATGCGCTCCACCTTGGCCTGCTTCACGCCCAGGTATTTCTCTATCCAGTCTATCCGCCCCAGACGTCCCAGCCAATAGCATGTCAGTCCGCCTAAGGTATTGCCCACCGCCGCACTCAACACACAGGCCCACGGCTCCAGTCCCACGGCCACCAGCGCCGCCATCACCAACTCCGAACTGAAAGGCAGGATGCTGCCGGCCAACAATGCGGAAAAAAACAGGCCTGCATAGCCCCAGTCCGTGAGCAACTCTACCAGCGTGGCTAAGAAAGCATCCATAAATGCACAACATACAGAGCCATGCCGGCCAGCAGGCAGATGATGAAGAATACATTGGACGCACGGCCATGCGTCAAGACAAACAGGTGGCCCGCTAACACGCTGACACATACGGCCAGCACGGGCAACAGCACCGCATAGAGCGGCGGTTGCAGGCAGACCAGCAGGAACAGGCACACGCCCAGCAGGACAAAAAAGCGCAGGAAACAGCGGGTGCGTATCTTATCGTCCAATCCACGCAGCAGCACATGACAGGCCGCTACCAGAAAGAGCACAAACAGGTAGGCAAGAGTCCACAACTTTCCTTCACCGAAACCGTGAAAAAGGAGGGTGTATCAAAATTCTGGTACACCCTCTTTTCATATCCAGGAGTAAATGATGTATAGCATGAAACAAAGCCTCGACTTTCCCAAGCCAAGGCTTTGCCCTGTCACAAAAGTTTTGTACCTTTATGACCTAAAGTTCATTATGTCAGCAAAGATACACTTTCGGGATTACAATCCCAAACAAACGCTTCTTTTTCCCCATCGTCTAGACAAGGACATTGCGGAAAATGACCCTGTGCGCGTGGTTGACACGGTAATAGACAACCTTAAGTTGGAGAACTTCCACAAACTTTATAAGGAGCGTGGCCGCAGTCCATATCATCCGAGGATGATGCTCAAGGCCGTGATATATGGCTACATGAACAACCTTTATTCCTGCCGTAAGATAGAATCCGCCCTTAAACGAGATATCCATTTTATCTGGCTGGCCGGTTATGAGCAGCCGGACTTCAACACCATCAACCGCTTCCGCAACCGGGTGAAAGAGGAGATCAACCACGTATTCACACAGTTGGTGATCATGCTGGCTGAGAAAGGGTTCATTACCCTTGACGTGGAATATATCGACGGTACAAAAATCGAATCGAAGGCCAACAAATACACTTTCGTATGGCGCAAAAGCACCGAGAAGAACCGTGCCAGGTTGACGGCCAAGATTAAAGCCCTCCTTGAACAGATAGACGAAGCCATAGCACAGGAAAATGCCCAAGATGACAACGGGCAGGATTTCACGCCGGCAGACCTCATGGCCATGGCTGATGAGCTCAACCGGTCTTTGCAGGAAGCACCGCAGCCTGTGACGAAAGAGGAGAAGCGGCATCGGAAAGAAAAAGGGAAACGAATAAGGCAGCTCAAGGAATACGCAGACAAGCTTAATGAATATGATGAAAAACTGCGCATCCTTGGCGGCCGAAACTCCTATTCGAAAACCGACCATGACGCCACGTTCATGCGCATGAAGGAGGACGCCATGAACAACGGGCAGACCAAGCCGGGCTATAACCTGCAGTTAGGGACGCAGAACCAGTTCATCCTTGACTTCGGCCTGTTCCAGTCTCCCGGAGACCCTTTTACCATGATCACGTTCTTCAACTCGTTTGCCGAACGTTACCATAGATTGCCGGACAAGGCGGTTGCCGATTCCGGCTATGGCTCGGAAGAGAATTACCGATTCATGGAAGAGACCGGCATTGCTGCTTATGTGAAATACAATTGGTTCCACCGTGAACAGCGCATGCACTATGAACCCAATCCGTTCAGTCCGCAGTCTTTATACTATAATGCCGAAGGTGACTATTACGTCTGCCCGATGGGGCAACGCATGGAGCGTATCGGTACTGCACGGTCAAAGACGGGAAGCGGATATGTCGCCGAAAGTGCACGTTACAAGGCGCGGCGCTGTGAGGGATGCCCGCTCCGGGGAGGTTGTTTCAAGGCCAAGGGAGACAGGATCATCGAAGTCAACCACCGTCTGGACGAATACCGGCGGAAAGCCAGGGAGAGACTCACATCAGAAGAGGGAATCAAACACCGGGGACGGCGGTGTATAGAACCGGAAGCCGTCTTCGGGCAGATGAAATACAACATGGCATATAAACGGTTCCGTCATTTTGGTATGGACAAGGTTAAAATGGACTTTGCCTTCTTTGCCATTGCCTTCAATATAAAGAAAATGTGCTCGACTATGGCAAAAAGGGCCATTGAGGGAGGGAATTGTCCCAAACAAAACCCAATTACGGGTATTGCTCCAATTTTATATGTGAAAAAACAAAAAATTGAGGGAAACTCGCAAAACATGGCGGCTTGAAGAATTTTCATTCCTCACAAAATGAAAAGGAGGGTGCAGCAAATACATTGAAATTTGATACACCCTCTTTTTATATAATAATCAAGTATGTTGTATCACAGAATTACAATAAGACAAGTATGAAAAGCGTAATCTTAATACCTTGATATTGATACAACCTTTTGATTATGTTACAGAATCAAAAATAAAAGTATTTCTTTATGTGGCGGAGGAATGGGGTAGGTTCCTTGTCGATAGAGTAGGGGGTTCCCCATTTTGAGATTCCGGACACGGATTCTGCGTATGTGATGTGCAGGCGTTTCTTTGCTCTGGTCATGGCCACATAGAACAGTCTTGCGGATTCTCTGATTTCCTCCGGAGTCTTCTTGTCAAAGAACGGATAGACACCATCGGTTGCCTCGAAGATAATCACCTTCTCAAACTCCAGGCCTTTAGCCTTGTGGACTGTAGAGACGAACACCTTTTCTGTTATACATGAGCTGTCACACAGGTCGGCTTCACGATAGTCAATCCCATAATAATACAGGAATGCCTTAACGCGCTGTTTCATTCTTGCCAGGTCACGGACAAGGGCGCCACGGCTGCGCAAAAGGGTACGGACCTCCAATGTCTCCCTGCAAGGGACATGGATGGCTGTCAGTTCATTGCTACGCAGAGACCTGGCTATTTTCCTGCTGTCCACTGCATCCGTCTTCTGAAGACGTTCCTTCTGGCTGGTGGAGACATCCGCCGGATTAACCACTATATTCTGTATTCCCATTTCAACCAATTTATAATGTGCCCAGAAGCCACTGAAACCGGCTTCATAGGGTGACAGATAATTCCCGTTGGGAAAATGCGCGTGAAGATAAGAGGACAGGGCTTCCGGACTCGGGGGCTGAACGAATGTCTTGTGGTGGAGATGCCCGCTCAGGATACTTACTGTCCAACTCTTCAAATGCACATCAATTCCTACATAAATATTTTGTCCTTCAAAATTTAATGTGTTACTTTGTTTACGCATAAAGTCATAGGTTTTATTAAGTTATTTCTTTCATTTACAAATTTAATAATTCTCTTGGCTTTATGCTATTTTGCTAGCACATTACAAACATAGGAACTAAATCACACAAACTAATTAACCGGACGTATAATCACCCTCCTATACCCAGTCAGTGCAGGAGAACCATTGTCCGTCACTTCACAAATCACATGTATTTCCTTACCTGCCGCATCCCGTGGTATACCCAAGATTGCAACAGACCTGTCGGCCTGCATAATATCCATACGGCCTGTATAGGTACCGGCCTCCGGCAATATCCACCAATGATATGCCAATGAATCATTATCCGCATCAAAAGATTCAGATGCATCCAACCGTATTTTCCGACCCACTTTCGGAGAAACCATGACCGACTCCAAACCTCTTTCGCCATTTATGCAGACAGACGGATTATGATTTCCTTCTCCGTAAGCCGCCCAATCCATCCGGGCCGCAAAATCAGCAAAGATGGCCGGATAAAAATATTTCTCGTATTTCTCGGATACAGCTTTAACATCCGGAGCTGCATTGGTGTAACACTCCGTCAGGCTGTCAGGCGAAAGCGCCCAACGGAAATAGCCGCCCCAACCCACCTGATTGCCCACAGCAGGATTATTCAACCCATTGGGAAAGACATGCAGATAAGAAGGCGTATCCCCTTCTACTCCATATTTGTTTTTCGGATAGACCTTTCCTAAATGGCCATGTCCCTGTATATGGGTGGCATATTCATTCCAATTCATACTTCCAAGCGTGTTCTGCACAAGCCAGGCACTTTCATCCCAGAAGAAACGCAACTCCTTTCCGCAAGTCTTACGCAGCCATTGATGGGAACTGAACGCATAATCTACAGGAGGCCCCCCACATACGTCCTGATCTGTAATCGTATATACACACAGTTTATCCAGAAACTTATGCACCTCCGATTCGCTCCGTTCCTTTCTAACCCGCCACACAGCCTGTGCCAATGTGTTGGCACCACCCCATACAGTAATCCATAAAGGACGACTATCCTCTTCATCAACTAACTTGATTATCAAGTCACTTCCCGGAGAATCATTGCCTTCACCAATCCGTTCTATTCCCAGACCCCTGCTTCCCAACATCGTACGACTGCGCAAATAACCGGCACTGGGCCAATAGCCCAATTCCTGCTTACCATTCTCCTGACTTTCCGGTAAAAAGTCTTCCTGCTCCGACCGTTTCATCAGATTGGGTAAATCTTTTTCATAAGCGTCGATGACCGTCATCAAACTGTCCATCCAACTTTCGGGATAGGTACCGCCACAGATATTCCATCCGCCTGTAGCGACCAGTCCTTCTATCTCAAACATATCTGCATGAGCCAACAAGCGGACCATGGATTCCATGTCATCAGGCTCAACATCAGCCGGAGCAATATCTGTCAAGACGACAATACGAGGTTTCAACAAGGACTCTTCATTCCGTTTGCCTGTCTCCGCCGATACAGAAAGACCCAGGACCAGCAATCCGAAAAAGGTCCAGAATTTCTTTGCTCTTAAATTCATGACTATTTCTTTTTTTATTTTTATGAATCTTTATAATCGTTGAATCAGTCAATCACAATCTCCACATCAGCCGGCTGCAACCCGTCAGACATCGCCATTAAATGCACCATGCCCTTCTTTCCTTTATTCTGAACCACAACCAGACATTTTCCATAAAACGCCCGACGCTTAGTGTCCTTGAAACGCTCCATTGAAATCGGATTTCCGTTATCCACCCCGGCAATGAAAGCATCTCCTTTCACGTTGAAGTTTACCAAATTATCGGCATTCGGACATAAGTTTCCGTCCTTATCCAGAATCTCTACTGTTATGAAACTCAAGTCTTTTCCGTCTGCCGCCAATTGAGAACGGTCGGGAGTCAGACGAATCCGGGCCGGTTCGCCTGCTGTACGAAGTTCCTTCTCGCCTACAATCTTCCCGGCTTTTCGGGCTACAACCTTCACACTTCCCGGCTCAAACCTGACTCTCCACACAGTATGCAAACAGTCCGGAGTCTTTGACCTCACACCTTGCGACTTCCCGTTAACGAACAACTCCACTTCGTCCGCATTGTTATAATAACACCACATATCCACGTCCTGGCCTTCCTTCCAGTTCCAGTGCGGGAACAGATGAAGCACCTGCTTGTCCGACCATTCCGACTGATAAAGATAATAAGCGTCCTTCGGGAAGCCCGCCAAATCGACAACACCGAAATAGGAACTGCGTGCAGGCCATCCGAACGGAGTAGGCTCGCCTATATAGTCGAACCCTGTCCACAAATATTGTCCGCTGATAAAGTCATTGTCACGTATCAGCTTGATAGTTTCCTCGTGCGTATTCCCCCAAGGCGCATGACAATTGTCATAAGAAGAGCACGAATAGCTGGAATCAGTAAACGGCTTGTCCCATCTTTCCGGCCAAATATACACCTTGTCGCTCGGCATCCGGTAATACCCCCGGGTAGCCAACGCCGAATTACTCTCCGTAATGATGAAAGGCTTCCCAGGAAAATTTGCAGGTACGTCCGGGACATTCACATTATGATAGTTGTAACCTATAATGTCAAGCGCCTCCGACCGGAACAGATGGTTGAACGGATTCGGTTCATTGCATCCTGCCGTAACAGGGCGTGTCGGGTCGAGCTGTTTCACTATATCAGCCAATTTCTTTGTCAGCAACGAATTCACACTCATCTCCCCGTCCTTTGCCAACATATCCTTCGAATGCCCGAAGTTCAGTATCAGGTTCGCCTCCTCCAGACTCAGAGTGTCCGCATCAGCATGACTCCACTGCTCCAACACCTCATTTCCGATGCTCCACATGAAAATAGAAGGATGGTTGCGGTCACGCAGAATGAAATCGCGCAAGTCCCGCTCATGCCATTCGTTGAAATAACGGGAATAGTCGTGAGTTGTCTTTTTTTTGCGCCACATATCAAATGCCTCATCCATCACAATGAATCCCATACGGTCGCACAAGTCAAGCAACTCCGGAGCCGGAGGATTGTGGGAGCAGCGTATGCCATTGCATCCCATCTCTTTCAGAATCTCCAGCTGGCGTTCGATGGCACGAATATTCACCGCTGCGCCCAGGCAACCCAAGTCATGATGCATGCACACTCCGTTTATCTTCATCGACTTTCCATTGAGGGAAAAGCCTTTCTCCGCATCAAAGCTGAAAGTACGGATGCCCACCGGAGTTTCATAACGGTCTACACAGCGGTCTCCGTCAAGCAGTTCCGTCACCAATGTATAAAGGTAAGGTTTCTCTATTCCCCAAAGCTGCGGACTTGCCACTTTCAGCTGTTGTACGGTTATTGTGTCCGTTCCTCCGCCGACCGTGCATAATGTATCGGCTTTGGCCACACACTTGTTTTCCGCATCGAACAATGACGAACAGACGGTAATCTGCGTACTTGCATCCGTTTCATTAAAGACGATTGTCTGTACGTTCACCACTGCTTCCGACTCATTAACCACAGGAGTGGTCACATAAGTTCCCCATTCGCCGACATGCACGGAAGCCGTCTTCACGAGCCATACATTCCGATAGATGCCACAACCGGAATACCATCTGGAATTGGGCTGTTCCGAATTGTCCACACGCACGGCCAGTACGTTCTTCTCTCCCCATTTCAGATGTGGGGTGAGGTCATAGCTGAAAGTGATATAGCCGTAAGGACGATGCCCCAGCAGGACCCCATTGAGATACACATCCGAATTCATATGGACACCATCAAATACAATCCGGATTTTCTTGTCCACATCGGACTTTTCAGGGACAAAAGTCTTTCTGTACCATCCGATACCTCCGGGAAGTGCACCGCCCCCCGTTCCGGACGGATTATCTTTACTGAAATCACCCTCTATGGCCCAATCATGGGGGAGATTCAACATCCTCCACTCCTCGTCCACAAAGTCTGCATCGGCAGCTTCTGGAGTGTCTCCCAATCGGAAACGCCAGCCTTCGGTAAAATCAATTCGTTCACGAGGAACATCGGGAGATGTGCCACATGCCATAAAAAATATGCAGCAGATTCCCGACACAAACAACACTAATCTATTAACCATATAAACAAATCCTATAATATTACAATTTCACAGTCTGTGCGCTTCCCGTATACTTTACTTCAATGCCTTTTGCATTAATATCAAAAGCCTGCGGCTTGTCCTCATTAACTACAACCACCGTAAACGTGCGCTCCTCCAACATGCCAGGGAACGAACCTTTGCGTTCGCCGATTGTCAAAGTACGGGTTTCATCGTCATATTCCATCGGAATCATCCCATACATTCCCTTTTCGTAGTTATAGTTCACGCCCTCATCTTCATAGAGTGTAAACTCGCCGTCCGCTCCCTGATATATATACAGCCTGATATGGTCGGCCGGCTTCTCGCCCGTATATTGAATGTCTTCGCCGAACGGCACGATAGAACCTGCACGCACATATAGCGGAACGCGCTCATAAGGTGCCTCCACCTCGGCTTTCACTCCGCCTTTCTGATATTTCCCTGTATAGAAGTCATACCAGCCTTCCGACTTCGGGAAGTACATCTCACGGCTGCGGTCTCCATAACGGTAAACAGGAGAAACCATGAAAGCAGGACCGAACATGAACTGGTCACCAATGTTGTTTACATTCGCGTCAGCTGTAAAATCCATCACCAGCGGACGCATGATGGTATAGTCCTTGAACCACGTCATGCCCGCCAACGAATAAATATACGGCATCATATTGTAGCGTAACTTTGTATAATAAACAATGGAATTGTAGGCGGGATGACCTTCGGGGGCAATCTCCCACGGCTCACGATACGGATATTGACCGTGTGCACGATACAGCGGACAGAACGCTCCGAACTGGAACCAGCGCGTATTCAGTTCGCGCCATTCTTTATAGTCGGCATTTTCCGTCCTTGTTTCGTTCCATTGTTTCTGGCCCTCCACATAACGGTTTTCCACACAGAAGCCACCGATGTCCATCGTCCAATAAGGAATGCCGCTCATTGCGAAATTCAGACCGGCGGAAATCTGTGCCTTCATGTCTTCCCAACGGGTAGCGATGTCACCACTCCAGGTAGCCGTAGAATACCGTTGCAAACCGGCAAATCCTGAACGGGTCAGCAAAAAGACACGCCTGTTGTTGTCCACACCCCGTTGCCCGTTATAGATTGCGTCCGCATTCATCAGCGCGTAGGCATTGAAGAACTCCGTAGAGGAACCTAATGCCGTAGGTCCGCACAAGTCCTTACGGTACTGCATATCCGTGCAGTCACGCACATTCGGTTCACTGGCATCCATCCACCACGCATCGATGTCCAACGGATAATAATGTTCGTACATCTGTTTCCAGAACAGCTTGCGTGCCTCGGCACTGTATGCGTCATAGAAGCCGTATGTGTACCCTTTGCCAATCCAATCCTTCAGGCTGTCCTTCACGGACTGCGGATAAATCCAGCCGTTCCTGTCAAATTCCTTGTAATGCTCGGTCGTGGTATAGAACTTCGGCCATACGGACACCATTATGTGCCCGTGCATTGCATGAATGGAATCGACCATCGCTTTCGGATTCGGGAAATGTGCCTTGTCGAACTCATGGCTTCCCCATGCGTTTTCCGGCCAGTGGCTCCAGTCGAGCACAATATTGTCTATCGGAATTTTCCGGTCACGGAAACCTTTCAACGCACCCAACATTTCATCCTGCGACTTGTAACGCTCCCGGCTCTGCCAATAGCCCATCGCCCATTTAGGCATGATGGGAGACTTGCCTGTCAAGGTACGGTAACCGCTGATTACATCATCCATATCGTCACCGGCGACAAAATAATAGTCCAGCTGAGGAGTCATTTCACTCCACCACGACTGTTTGCCCTGCTCTTTCGGGTCAACCGGACTGAACACACGCAGCCCGGAATAAGAAACCGCTCCGTCCGGATTCCATTCCACCTTCAACGGCACACGCTTTCCGGCCTCCAGATTCACGGAGAACTTATAGCTGTTCGGATTCCATGCCGTGCGCCAGCGCTCCGGAACCACCAGTTTGTTGTCGATATACACTTTGGTATAGCCTGCATAATAGAGGATGAACTTGAATTCCCCGCTCTGCGAAGGTTCAATCTCCCCTTCATAAGTGACCTTTGAGCCATACAGAGGAAAGTCTTCCGGCAAATTCACCACATGATTCAGGTCGCCTCTGACCAGATGCTCAAAATAAAGCGAGTCCTCCCGGCGGACCAATGTCCCGGCACCCGATTCCGGAGCGGGGACATAAGTACCTGTTATCGCTCCCTCTTTTCCGTCCTTGTCATACAGCTTGAACACATCCCCCAACTGAGAATAATCGTTCGGATTCCCGAAACGACAAAACGAATAACTGTCAAGCAGCACGCCATAGTTTTTGTTTGAGACAATGAACGGAACGGAAACCTTCGTATTATACTGGAACAGCTCTTCGTTCTTTCCCTTATAATTGAATTCATCGGCCTGGTGCTGGCCTAATCCGTAGAACGCCTCGTCATCCGGCGACTCGAACACCTGACGGATTGTGTAACCTTTTGTTCCTTCCACTTCTATCGGCGTGAAGGTCTTGCCTCCTCCCTCGTTTTCCCGAAGAATCATATTCTCATTTTCATCGGTGAACCAGACTTCCCCTGTCGATGCAAGAACGGAAGCACGGACTTCATCCGTGGAAACCGTCACCGTATCTCCCTTCTGGATGACCGTAAAAGGAGTTCGTTCCTTCTGCGGAACGACAATCAGACTTTGCGAATCGGCAAACCTGTTTTCAGGTGTGGCCGATACATGGATGAGCTTGTCGCCCATCACCTGCAGACGGACCAGACGTGCACCTGCATCATCTTTCTTTGTCCGCACCTTCACTATCACTCCATTATCTGTCTGTTCGTAAACGCCGGAGCATGAACCAAGCAGCAAGCCGGCCAGCAGACAATAAGAAATGCCTTTCATATTCATATACCCAACTGATGTTTAAAGTTAAACGATAAGACTTCTTTTCTCTTTTACAAAAATAGAGGTTATCAATCAGATTTATGAATTCAAATGTTTTATACAAGGTTCCTATTTAACCCACGCCCATCCCATATGTTTCTACATAGGGTACCGTTTGTTATTTCCCCTCCTTTTCCTGATAGACAGAAGGCTGTACACCGAACTCGTCCTTGAAATAACGGCTGAAATATCTCGGACTGTTGAAGCCTACTTCATACGCCACCTCCGATACATGAAGCTGACTTTCACGCAGCAATTGGGCGGCACGTTTCAGACGAATCACACGGATGAACTCAATCGGTGTCTTTCCGGTAATCTGCAGCAGCTTTTTGTAAAGATGCACCCGGCTCATCCCGAGCTCGCGGCTCAGTTCCTCAACGGACAGGTCGCTTCTCGAAATATTGTCCTCGACATACTTGACTGCCTTTTCTATCAGTTTCTCGTCCAACGAGGTAATCACAATGTCACTGGGAGTCGGATCTATCGTCGCATGGGTAACCTGACGGTAACGGCTCAATTCAATCAGCTTGCGGATACGCAAAACCAATACAATCATGTTGAAAGGCTTAGTCACATAGTCATCCGCCCCCGTTTCAAGTCCCTTCACTTTCGACTCTACCGCCTGACGCGCCGTAAGCAGAATCACCGGAATATGGGATGTCCGCTTGTCCGACTTGATCAGCCGGCACAATTCATTGCCGTCCATTACCGGCATCATCACGTCACTGATTACCAGATCCGGCTGTTTTTCCTGTATCTTCTTCCATGCCTCTTCACCGTTCGAAGCTACCTCCACCCGGTACTGCAGTTCCAGACTGTGCTGCATGAACTGACGGAAATCCTCGCTGTCATCCACCACAAGCAAAAGCGGAAAGCTGTCCCTGTCAGTCTGTTCCACCATTTGTTCCGGAACACCATCCGCTTCCGGCCGGACAACGACCGGTTTCGGAAGTTCGGCAACAACATCCACATGTCGGACTGGAAGATGCACGACAAACACCGTCCCCGTACCGATATTGTCGAATACCTCCACCGTACCGTCATGCAAGCTGACAAAATCACGAACCAGGCTCAGGCCGATGCCGCTTCCCGTGGTCTCTTCCATACCCTTATGGTCGGTCTGATAGAAACGGTCAAAGATACGCTCCTTGTCCGCATCGGGAATGCCGATGCCCGTGTCCGAGACCTTTATTTCCAGCATCTCCGGTTCACTTTCTATATGTTCCAGCATAACGGTCACACGCCCTCCGTCGGGAGTATATTTGAAAGCGTTAGAAAGCAGGTTTATCACTACCTTGCCTATCTTGTCCGCATCAAAAGCCATCGGAAAATGTTCCATGCCGGAAAAGAAAGAGAACTGTATATGTTTCTTGTCCGCCATCAGAAGGAACGAATTGCATACCTCACGTATATACGGAACGACATCGTTCTCCGACAAGGAAAGCTGGTGTCCGCTCATCTCTCCCTTGCGGAAGTCAAGCAGCTGGTTGACCAACACCAGCAGACGCTGCGCGTTCCTGTACATCAGTACCAGCATAGACCTTCGCGATTCGTCCTTCTCCTTTGCCAGCAGCTCTTCCAACGGAGCGACAATCAAGGTCAGCGGAGTGCGGAGTTCGTGACTTATATTGGTAAAGAAACGGAACTTCATCTGATTGATTTCCTCGTTCTTCGCCGCTTCCTGCTCCACCTGACGGATATGGAACTGCTCCCGCTCCCGCCTCAACAGATGCCTACGGGCAAGCAACAATGCCAGCACAAAAATCAGGACATAACATATGTACGCCCACCATGACATCCAGAAAGGAGGATGCACAAAGATTTCCAGACGGGCTACCTCCGTGCCCTCATATCCGTCACTGTTTATCGCCTTTACGTTCAACACATATTTTCCGAATGCCAGATTCGTAAATGTCAGGCGGTTCATGCCGGGCGGCAGGGAAAGCCACTCGTCATTGAACCCGTCCAGCCTGTACATATAAGTGGTCTTCTCCGGCAAATTGAAATTGTCGGAGGCAAGTTCTATCGTAAAGATATTCTGTCCGTAATCCAACTCGAATTTCCGGAGGACGTTCAGGTCTTCAGGAAGCACCACATGACCTCCGTATTCCTTGCCCGCCTCTATTTCCTTATTGAACAGATACAGTGCGGAGAACATCACTTTCGGCAACACCTTGTTATAGTGTATTCCGTCCGGATCGAACACATTCAGCCCATAAAGGCCACCGGCCACGACCATGCCGTTATCCAAAGTCTTTATCGCCCTCAGATTGAAATCGCAGTTCTGAAGACCGTCCTTGTCATTGTATATATGCGATTCGAACGTATATTCCCCCTTGCTGTCCTTTGACACTTTCAGATGAATCATCCGCCTCGTCGATGAAATCCACATGTCATGGTTATGGTCTTCCGTCACTCCCGCCATGATTTCTCCCGGATTGCCGGTGATGTCCGTGAAATCCTTCACCGAATGACGTTTCTTGTCATACATTTTCAAACCTTCGCGCATGGCAATCCATACCAGTCCGCGGCTGTCGCAATACACCTGATTGACATCCTGCCTGCCCGACGTGTTTCCATCGGGAATCGTATGCTTCTCCAACGTGCTGGGGTCGACGAGCGCAACCTCCATGGGCATACCGACCGCCAAAGTATTGTCATCCGACACACTCAAAGAAGCCACAAACCCACTTATCCCCTCGTATGTCTCCAGCGTGTTGTCCTTCAGATTCCAATATTGGAGCCCTCTGTCCAGATAGCCTATCCAGAGCCGTCCGTCCGTTTCGGCCAGCGTCCAGACGCTGTTCCCCAGCAAACCGTCCTTTCCGGAAGTATAGCCGGTCAGTCCCGACCTTTTGTCCAGACAATAAAGCCCGCCGTTGAAAGTACCTATCCACAAACGTCCGTCCCCAGATTTCAGCAAAGCCACGACAGGAACGGAAAAGTCATACCGCTTCTCCGTCTCGCCCGTCCGGATGTTCCACAGAAGAAGCCCCTCATCGTTCGTCCCTAACCACAGACGTTCCTCATCGGCCTGCTCAATGCAGGTGATGTCCCCCAACTCGTGCATGTTGAACTTGAACATACTTTTCCCGTAGCAGGAGACACCTTTCTTGTAAGTTCCCACCCACATCAGCCCGTTGCGGTCGACATACAGACAATAAACCGTATTGTGCGACAGGCTTCGGGGAGCGCCCGCATCATTGACCACCCGGACGATTCCACCGGTACGCTTGTCGAACACGTCGATACCTCCATAGTCCTTGCCTACCCATATCCGGCCTTCCTCGTCCTGCGACACGGCATGAACGATGTCGTTCTGTCCTTTCCAATGTGCAGCCAAGTCTGTCCGCCATCTGTCCGCCACCGTATCATACACCCACAAACCCGAAGAGCTGTAAATCCAGACACAACCCTCCTTATCTACGAACAAGGAGAAAGCACCTAAACTTCTACCGTCCATTATGTCATCCTTCACCCACTTCTGCGTCATTTCAGACCGGTTGACGCAAACAAACTTTCCCGAATTATACAGCAGCAGGACACATCCGGCACACTCGCCGATAGCCGTCACTCCCGCATCGGGGAGTCCACAGACATACAAGGAAAGAAATTTCGTCTCCTCCCCTTCCCTGTAACGGTAAAAACCCTCCCCCGCCACAGATATCCACGTATACCCTGAGGAATCCACATAAACGCATTCAGGCATTCCTTTGCTCCCCAACTTCCCCATAAAGCCTTTCAAGTCGGGTTCAAACGTGTCTTTCGCCTTGTCGAACCGGGCATATCCGGTGCCTGTCTTCAGCCAGAAATAGTTGTCCGGCTCCTCCATTATCCCCCAGACGTAATTGTTGGGAAGCGAACAGGAATCACCGGACAGATGCCGGTAAATCTTGAAAGTATATCCGTCGAAACGGTTCAGTCCGGAATTCGTGCCGAACCACATGAAGCCGTCCCTGTCCTTGAATATGGAATAGACCGAATTGTTCGACAATCCGTCGGCCACCTCCAGATGTCTGAACATGAAAGGTTGGGCAGATAATGAAAGAAATGCTATCAGGAGAGCAAATAAGGCTACTGTTCTGTTCATCGTGTGTTTATCTTGATTTAAGGACAAAGAAAAGAAAAAATCCGCTTTTCCGCAAATGAACGTCCCTCATTTTTCACGCTTACCCGCAGTGAGGGCGTGTCGAATTTGTTTTTTGAACACAGAGGTACGTCTACCAGATATATAATGCGAATCGGTGCATCAACTCCCGATTCGCATTATTAATTGTTCATTGTTCATCCTTCATTCCCACAGGTGCCCTGTTCTCATAAACCCATTGCAGCGTATAGGACTTATCCTCCGTAAAGATACCCCGCTTCATCGCCTCGACCACCTCCCGACCATTGTTCAGCCACTCGCCCGTGACACGGTCAAACAAGCCTGACATCTCGGTTCCGCTTCCCGAACCGCCGTTGTCCCAATAGAAAGGAGCCATCCCGTAGTCCTTTGCGGCCTTGCATACATATTCCAGATAATACAGGCGGAACGCTTCTGCACGCGCGTCGCTACGGTGCACGCAGCCCATCTCCCCGATATATACCGGAATTCCCTTGTCGATAAAGGCGGACTTCATCTTGCCGAACTGGGCACGCACATTGTCCTCGTCGCCCCAGGAAGCCTTCTTTGCGGGGTCGCCCGTATGCCCCCACTCCGAACGGGTAGCGTTCAATGCGAAATCCACCGGATCATAGAAGTGGACGGCAAGCATCAGGCGGTTGTCGGCCTTATCCTCCGGAAGCACGAAGCTCTCCACCGCAATGTCAATATTGGTCACGTAGGCCGGAACGCCGAGATAACGGTCCGCATTGTTCCCGCCCGTGGCACGCACCGCATCCACGAACGCCTGGTTCCACTCGTTCATCACGGCATATTGCCTGCCGCTGTCCTTGCGGTTGTTCCCCCATCCCCAACCGCCGTCGTGAATCTCGTTCATCGCCTCGAACGCGAGAAAATTCCCCTTGTCCCTGAACCGGACGGCAATCTGCGTCCATATTGCCTTTAACTGGGCCTTGACCGTTTCGTTCACCTTTTCGTCTGCAGCGGCCCGCTTGATGTCGAGCCAGTCCCCGTCGTGGTGGACATTGACAAGGACGTTCAGCCCGGCACGCTCCGCATAGCCCACCACTTCCGCCACACGGTCCATGTAGGCAGGTTCGACGGCATAGTCCGGAGCACCGCCGAAATGTCCTTTCCACGTAACCGGAATGCGGACGGTAGTGAAGCCGGCGGACGCCAGCCCGTCGAACAGTTCCTGCGTCACGGAATCATTGCCCCAGGCGGTTTCTTCCGCCACTCCGTCACGGAACGCATCCAGCTGGTTCCCGAGGTTCCACCCCAGTCCCAGACTTGCCGCCACTTCGTAAGGGGTTTCGCCCGATATGCAGTTACTTACTTTCTTTCCACACCCCGTGAGAACCACCACGGCAAGGGCCGCCCATGCGACCGCCGTCCATCCCATTCCTGATAAATGCCTGTTCATAATGCCTTAAAGTTTTTAGGAAAGTAAAAATACGTCTCCTATGCCAAACACGAAACTTCATTTGTTTCTTCGGAAGGTATCAAATGTTTCCGGACACACATTGAAACATTCCGACAGGTATACCCAAGCCCTGACACTCTTTTTGTCATTCTGACACAATGTCAATTCCGGGCGGCGAGAATCGTCCGCATGGAAGCAAACCCGGAGGAATCCGGAAAAACGAAAAGAGAAGAAGCCGCAAGGAAAACAGACTGAAAGCATATTCGGGTTTTTAAAGAACAAATATAACGTCAATCGATTTTTCTATTTCCTTACAGATACTGACGGGCAAAAATTAGTTTCTTTATAACACTCTACAAAGCGATTCGGGAAAGGAGATTCCGGAGAAAAAAGCGGGCGCTCCGCCATGTTCCAAAGGCTTCCGGGAAACTTTTCCCAAAGTAACGGGACGTTTTATAGGAAATGTCCCGTCACTTTCCAGCAAACGACGGGACATTTTGCTCCTCGAATCGGGTCATTTTTGCGGAAATGTTCCGTGTCCCCACCCCTTCCAGAGAGCTTCTGAACGGGGTTACGCTTTATATTTATTAAGAAACGGCTTCTATTTCAGGGAAAATTCCATCGGGTCCGGTCAGAGAAAACCGGTGTTATGTGACATTTTGTTCTCTAATCTACAAAATTGAAGTTTTGTTATATCGTCGGACGAGATGTTACCAACAGGGTATTCATTTGTATCTGTGCCTGTTCAAGCAACATCCCGCATTCCTTTCTGAAACATTCCGCCTTATATATATGGTAAGGAAAGCCCTTGCCGTTCCAGTAAAAAAACTTACCTTTGCAGAAACCGGGAGCCGGAATACCGACAGGGATGGCGTGCTCCCAATCCGCATTATTCATAAAAAGGCTATCACACCCATGAAAATCAACAAGAGACACATCATTGCATTGGCCCTGCTGTTTTCATCGCCCGCATTCTCCCTGCCCGCGGACTACGGAAGAAAAGAATCGCCCGACTTGACCTTATGGTACGACAAGCCCGCATCCCAATGGGAGGAAACTCTTCCGTTAGGCAACGGAAGATTAGGCATGATGCCCGACGGGGGAATAGAGAGGGAACATATCGTACTGAACGAAATCAGCATGTGGAGCGGTTCGGAAGCGGATTACAGAAATCCGAAAGCGTCCGAGAGCCTTCCCGCCATCAAGGAACTGCTGATGCAGGGCAAAAACAAGGAAGCCCAGGAACGGATGTTTTCTGACTTCGTGCCTGTACAGCCGGAAACCGGGAACACCTACGGCGCATTCCAGATGCTCGCAGACATGTATGTCGATTACGTTTATCCCGACACCGGCTCCGTCCGTTCCTATCGGCGGCAGCTGAACCTTGACGAAAGTGTCGCCTACACAACATTCACGAAAGGGCGTACAAACTATGTTCGCGGATATTTCGTTTCACGAGACAAGGATGTCATCGCCGTACACTTGAAAACCGACCGCCCCGCCTCCCTCCATTTCCGGCTGACACTGAGCCGTCCGGAAAGGGGAATTCTGCGGAAGCCTTGTGAAGGAAAGCTGGAGCTGACAGGAGAGCTGGACAGCGGAAATCCTCAAAGGCAAGGAGTGCGCTATGCAGCCGTGGCCGAAGTGAAACTATCCGGAGAAAAGAGCCGTCTGCGTCCACAGGAGAACGCACTTGAAGCTGTATCAGCCGATGAAGCGTGGATAATCGTCTCAGCCGCCACGTCTTTCCTTTCCGGAGAAGTCTACCAGACCAAGGCGGAACGCCTGCTTGCCGACGTAACCGGCAAGGAAGAATGCCTGAATACACTAAAACAGGAAACCGTCCAGAGCTATCGGCACTTGTTCGGACGGACAGGAGTCAGCCTGCCGGAAAATGCCGTGATATCCACACTTCCCACCGACAGAAGGCTGGAAGCATTCCAGAAGCAGGACGATCCTTCGTTCGCCGCACTTTATTACAACTACGGACGCTACCTGCTCATCAGCAGCACCCGTCCGGGAAGCCTTCCTCCCAACCTGCAAGGCCTGTGGGCGAACGAACCGGGAACACCATGGAACGGAGACTATCATGCCAATATCAACATTCAAATGAACCACTGGCCGGTAGAACCGGGAAACCTTTCCGAGCTTTACCAACCGCTTATCGACCTGACAAAACGACTGGTACCGAACGGAGAAGCAAGCGCGAAAGCATTCTATGGCGAAAATGCCAAAGGATGGGTGCTCCACATGATGACAAACGTATGGGAATACACAGCCCCCGGAGGACATCCCTCCTGGGGAGCGACCAATACCGGAGGCGCCTGGCTGTGCGCACACCTGTGGGAACATTATCTCTACACGGGCAACAAGCGATACCTGTCGGAAATCTATCCCATACTAAAGGGAGCGTCGGAATTCTTTCTCTCAACCATGATAAAGGAACCGAGGCACGGATGGCTGGTCACAGCACCGAGTTCTTCGCCCGAGAACACCTTCTATGTGGGAACAGACCGCACTCCTGTCAGCGTATGTATGGGACCGACAATGGACATCCAGCTGGTACGCGAACTGTACACCAACGTAATTGATGCCGCAGCCGTCCTGCACACCGACACAGCATATACCCGACAATTGAAAGAAGCCCTGAAACAGCTGCCTCCCCATCAAATCAGCAGAAAAGGATATCTGATGGAATGGCTGGAAGACTATGAAGAGACAGACATACATCATCGTCACGTCTCCCACCTATATGGCCTGCATCCGGGCAACCAGATTTCATTGGTCAAGACTCCGGAACTGGCGGAAGCCTGCAGACAGACTTTAAACAGACGTGGTGACGGAGGGACAGGATGGAGCCGGGCATGGAAAATCAACTTCTGGGCACGGCTGGGTGACGGAAACCGGGCTTACTCCCTGCTACGCAACCTGCTCCATCCGGCCTATACCCCAACAACCCCCTCACAGCACGGAAGCGGGACTTTCCCGAACCTGTTCTGTTCGCATCCGCCTTTCCAGATAGACGGAAACTGGGGAGGCACTTCGGGTATCAGCGAAATGCTGCTCCAAAGCCAAGACGGATTCATAAATCTGCTTCCGGCAATCCCTGATTCATGGACAGAAGGACGTTTCTACGGTTTCAAGGTACGCGGAGGAGCGACCGTTAGTCTGGAATGGAAGGACGGGAAACCTCAAAGGGTGGAAATCACCGGGGGATGGAATCCGGACATCACACTGAAAATGCCCGGGAAAGTACGCCGGGTTCTGGTGAACAGGAAAAAAGAAAAGCCGGACGATTACATGAAACTATCACTGAAAAAAGGCGAAAAGGCCGTCATCGTTTTCAAGTTCTAATCGTCAAAAATATCAGTATCTGTGTAACAGGCTTCTGCTACATTTGCATAAAACAAACCCAAACATATAAAGATTCATGAAAAACATTACTAAAATCGCACTGGCATCCATGATATGCACCAGTGCTGTACTGCAGACCGGCTGCCAGCAGACAAAGACTGCTCCCGCCATCCCTTCCGATCCGGAAATAGAGAACAACATCCGGCAATGGCTGGACAAGATGACACTGGAAGAGAAAATCGGGCAGATGTGCGAAATCACCATCGACGTGGTGACTGACTTCGAGGCGAGCCAAAAGAACGGATTTACTCTCGACAAGGCGAAACTGGACACCGTAATCGGAAAGTACAAGGTCGGCTCCTTGCTGAACGTACCGCTGAGCGTTGCCCAGACCAAGGAAAAATGGGCCGAATCTATCAGGCAGATTCAGGAACTCTCGATGAAGGAAATCGGAATCCCCTGCATCTACGGCGTGGACCAGATACACGGGACAACCTACACGCTGGACGGAACCATGTTTCCGCAGGGAGTGAACATGGCGGCCACATTCAACCGAGACCTCGTAAAACGGAGTGCGGAAATCTCTGCCTACGAGACCAAGGCCTGCAACATTCCGTGGAACTTCGCGCCGGTAGTCGATTTGGGAAGAGACCCGCGCTGGTCGCGCATGTGGGAGAACTACGGCGAGGACTGCTACGTGAACGCGGAAATGGGTAAAGCCACAGTGTCGGGTTTCCAGGGAGAAGACCCGAACCACATCGGCAAGAACAACGTGGCGGCCTGCATGAAGCACTACATGGGTTACGGAGTTCCCGTCTCGGGAAAAGACCGCACACCCTCGTCCATCTCACGGAGCGACATGCGCGAGAAGCATTTCACCCCCTACCTCGAAGCGGTACGCCACGGCGCACTGAGCGTGATGGTCAACTCCGGTGTGGACAACGGGATGCCTTTCCACGCCAACCGGGAGTTCCTCACCCAATGGCTGAAAGAGGATTTGAACTGGGACGGACTTATCGTGACCGACTGGGCGGACATCAACAACCTCTGCACGCGCGACCACATTGCAGCGACCAAAAAGGAAGCTATCAAGATTGCCATCAATGCGGGCATTGACATGTCAATGGTGCCGTATGAAGTAAGTTTCTGCGACTACTTAAAGGAACTAGTGGAAGAAGGCGAGGTGCCGATGAGCCGCATCGACGACGCCGTTTCGCGCGTGCTCCGCCTGAAATACCGCCTCGGTCTGTTCGACAATCCGTATTGGGACGTGAAGGAATACGACAAGTTTGGCTCGGAAGAGTTCGCCAAGGTCGCTTTGCAGGCTGCTGAGGAATCGGAAGTGTTGGTGAAGAACGAGGACGGCCTGCTTCCGATTGCCAAGGGGAAGCGGATTCTCCTCACGGGACCGAACGCCAACTCCATGCGCTGTCTGAACGGAGGATGGTCGTACAGCTGGCAGGGACACCGGGCAGACGAATGCGCGCAGGCTTACAATACAATCTATGAATCACTGTGCGACAAGTACGGGAAAGGGAACGTCATCTACGAGCCGGGAGTGACCTACGCTCCGTACAAGAACGACAACTGGTGGGAAGAGAACACGCCGGAAATCGGAAAGGCTGTGGCAGCCGCAAGTCGTGCGGACATCATCATCGCCTGCATCGGCGAAAACTCCTATTGCGAAACTCCGGGCAACCTGACTGACCTGAACCTCTCCGCCAACCAGCAGGAACTGGTGAAGGCGCTGGCGAAGACCGGAAAACCCGTCGTGCTCATCCTGAACCAGGGCCGCCCGCGCCTCATCAAGGACATCGAGCCGCTGGCCAAGGCTATCGTCAACGTGATGCTCCCGAGCAACTACGGAGGTGACGCGCTCGCCAACCTGCTCGCCGGAGACAGCAACTTCAGCGGAAAGATGCCGTTCACTTATCCGAAACACATCAACGCACTCGCCACATACGACTACAAGCCGTGCGAGAACATCGGGCAGATGGGCGGAAACTACAACTACGACTCGGTGATGGATATCCAGTGGCCGTTCGGCTTCGGACTGAGCTACACCACTTATAAATACGCCAACCTGAAGGCGGACAAGACGACTTTCAACGCCGATGACGAACTGACCTTCACGGTGGACGTGACTAACACGGGCAAAATAGCCGGAAAGGAAAGCGTGCTCCTGTTCTCGAAGGACCTGGTAGCGAGCAGCACGCCCGACAACATCCGCCTGCGCAACTTCGACAAGATTTCGCTGGAACCGGGAGAGACCAAGACCGTCACGCTGAAACTGAAAGGAAGCGACATGGCGTTCGTGGGCTACGACGGAAAATGGCGGCTGGAGGAAGGCGACTTCAAGTTCAAGTGCGGCGACCAGTGGATTGACCTGAAATGCAACGAGACCAAGGTCTGGGACACGCCGAACAGATAAATGTACATCAAAACTCCCAAGGTATTTACGATTTCGTATATTCAAAGAACCGGTGACCAACCGATTATGCAAGGATCTCCCCGTCCGTAAACTCGGGACTGGTGTTGCAGCCGAATCTCTGGCAATGGAAACGTAGAGAAGACTTATAGACATCACAGATATACATATACAAATGACTTTTAAACCGTGAATCAGGAAACATTTTCACCTCCTGATTCACATAAATAATATTCAATCAGGAGGACAAAAACAATGAAAAGGAATCCATCGCCTAACATGACTGGCATACAAATCCGAAAGGTCTTGACATTTGCCATTATTTTCAATCTGACAATTTTTACGGCATGGGGACAGCAAAAATCCTGGACAGCCGACAACGGAAACGGAACATTTACAAACCCCTTGTTCTACGATGAATTTTCCGACCCCGACATGATTCGGGTGAACGACACATTCTATCTTGTAGGTACAACGATGCATTGTAACCCCGGTCTAGTTGTTCTGGTATCAAAGGATCTTGTGAATTGGGAATTCTGTAGCTACGCATTCGATCATATTCCGGTCAACGACCCCCGATTCCGCCTAGAAGACGGAAAAGAAGCATACGGGCAAGGCATCTGGGCTCCCTGTATCCGGTATCATGAAGGCAAATTTTACATATTCTCAAACATCAACGGAATCGGAATGCAGGTTTTCGTTTCTAAAGACCCGAAAGGACCATGGGAACATCACAATATGGGAGGAGCCACCCATGATGTTTCCGTATTGTTTGACAACGGGAAAATATATGCGATTTACGGCTATGATGAAGTTCATTGCATCGAAATCAAACCGGACTTGAGTGGCTTTGTGGAAGGCAGTGACCGGTGTCTTATCCCCCGTGGAAACGCTATGGGAGAAGGACACCACGCCTACAAAATTAACGGGAAATATTATATCATCAGTGCAGACTACGCGCCTATGGGACGGATGATGTGCGCACGTGCCGACAAACTGGAAGGCCCTTATGAAACACGTGTAATCAGCAACCGCGAAACAATGGGAACCGAACATTCCACATGGATCACGAACGTGCCAATGGACGGTGCCATGCCAGAGATGAAGAAATGGAAGATGGAAACCTACAAACCCAATGCAGACAATATGGGATGTGCGACACTTCACCAAGGAGGGATAGTGCAACTGGAAAACGGCGACTGGTGGGGATTCTCCATGCTGGACTTCCTTGCGGTCGGACGCACCACTTGCCTTTCACCCGTAACATGGGTGGACGGATGGCCGTATTTCGGACTTGAAAACAACCTGGGACGCTCTCCGAGAACATGGTTCAAGCCCGATGTGTCAACGAAAGTCACGCCCCACGCCCCATACGTCCGCAGCGACAACTTCGACTCAGGGAAACTATTGCCCGTCTGGCAATGGAACCATCTCCCCGATGACAGCAAATGGACCATAAAGAAAGGCAGACTCCGTCTGCACACGATGCCTGCCAAAGACTTCTATTGGGCAAAGAACACCCTGACCCAACGGGGTATCGGTCCGGTTTCCGTCACTACCGTAACGCTGGACGCTTCCCACATGAAAGAAGGAGACATTGCCGGTCTCGGACTGCTGAACATCCCTTATGAGTGGGTAGGCATCGCCGTAAAGGACAAAAAGCCCTGCCTGCACTACTATAATCTGGGCACGGACGAAACTATAGAAATGCCTTTGGACCAACCAAGAATATTCCTGCGCATCACCGGCGACTTTGAGCACGAATGGGCAGAATTCAGTTACAGCTTTGACGGCGTCAATTTCCGGAATATAGGGAAACGGTTGCCCGTACCGTATCAGACCAAAATCTTTCAAGGCGCGAGATACGCACTGTTCGCATTCAACCGCCAAGGGAAAGAAGGCGGATATGCCGAATTCGACGATTTCAATGTGGAAGAGCCTCTTGCCGACCGCAGCTGCAATATCCCGTTGGGCAAGACCGTCAGTTTCCTGAACCTCGGCAACAGACAATGGATGCAGGCAAACCCGCGCAGAATGGTCTATTCCGTATGGGAAGACATGAAAAAGCGCAACCCTTCCGACTGTATGTTTGAAGTGCAGGACAGAGGAAATGGAAAAGTCGTCATCAAGGCCGTAAACGGGACAGGCTATATGACCGTAGCCGGTTTGGGCATGTCCGGTGACTTACGCCTGTCTCCGGTGGAAACGGAGGATTGCCTGTTCATGTGGCAGGACATGCTCCACGGACAATGTATGCTGATGTCATTGAAGACACACCGCTATGTAGGGCTTGATCCTGCATCGGGCGAAGCCTATGCCGCCGACTGGCCGGGAACATCGGCAAGCCGGATGAACGGAACCGTATTCCTCTGGGAGGAAGTGGGAAGCAACGGCAAATGAAAACCGACATACATGAAAGACGACTGCCAAAGTCCGACATTCGTCCGGAGAAGGGGGTGTGCTGAAATAAAAATGACTTTTTATTTGACACACCCCCTCTGCCCGACGCAAGTTCCGACTTACAGCAAGCACACGAAAAGGAACAACACACGCAATGATTCCAAAAGCCCGTTTCCCTGCCTACAATACCCTCTGAAACGGGTATGAAAAAATTCAGGCAACATTCCAGACATCTGAAAAAAACATTCAAACATCCTATTCTGAAAAAACAACACACCTCAAAAACATCCTAGCATCCGCTTCGGTACAACTTTTCTTACATTTGTCTAAAAAAAACAAACAGACAAGAAAACAGAAACAATTCGGTTAATTTTTAAAATATTGTATCATGAAAAACAGTTTTAGAACAAGGCACAGAAGTCTTTATCTGTGGTGCATTGCATGGACCTTACTTTTATTTGGTCCTGTTAATCTCACTTCCGCTAGTCCGCTTCAAAACAGGACTGTAACAGGGACAGTTACATCCAGTACAGATGGAGAAGGACTTATCGGCGTCAGTGTACAAGTAAAAGAAAGGCCCAACGTAGGAACAATTACCGATCTAGATGGAAAGTATTCCATTCAAGCCCGTTCCAACGAGACACTGATTTTCTCCTACATCGGCTACCAAACCCAGGAAATCAAGGCGAACAAAACGATTGTTAATGTACAGTTGAAAGAGGACTCAAAAATATTGGATGAAGTAGTTGTAGTAGGTTACGGTACGATGAAAAGAAGTGACCTGACAGGTGCAGTGACTTCCATTAGCGAAGACGAAATCAAACAGTCTGTCATCACCTCACTTGACCAGGCACTTCAAGGCCGTGCCGCCGGTGTATCCGTCACCCAGAACTCGGGAGCTCCGGGCGGAGGTATCTCCGTCAGCATCCGCGGTATCAACTCACTCAACGGAAACGAACCGCTCTACGTTATAGACGGTGTAGCTATATCCGGAAACAACAGCACTAATTCAAGCGTCCTTTCAGCCATCAATCCGTCCGATATCGTATCCATGGAAATTCTGAAAGATGCTTCTGCTACAGCCATCTATGGTTCGCGCGCATCAAACGGTGTCGTTCTGATCACAACGCGCCAAGGACAAGCCGGCAAAACCAAAATTTCATACGAAGGATACTATGGATTACAGCAACTTCCTAAAAAACTGGATGTCATGAACCTACGCGAATATGCAGAATATCAAAACATGCGTGCCGATATAATAGGATTCGGTGAACGTGAAGAATTTGCTGATCCCAGTTTGTTAGGAAATGGAACAGACTGGCAGAATGAGATCTTCCAAAACGCATCCATGCATAATCACCAGATAAATATATCCGGTGGTAATGACAATGTAAAATATTCCATATCCGGCGGGTATCTGAAACAAGAAGGAATCGCTATCGGTTCCGACTTCGAGCGTTTCTCCGCACGTGTCAACATCGACAACAAGATCACAAAATGGCTATCTACGGGACTGAGAGCTTCCGTTGCAAAAACGACACAACACAATACGATAGACAATGGCAACATCATCCGCACAGCCATCGAACAATTACCAGATACACCAGCGCGTAACCCGGACGGAAGTTGGGGAGCACAAGAAACAGAAAATTTCGGAACTTATTTTGCCAATCCGGTTGCAGAAGCCCTTTTACGTGAAAACTATGACAAAGGAACACAAATGTACATTGACTTTTTTGCAGACCTGACACTATGGAAAGGACTCGTATTCCGTGCAGAATATGCCGGAAATTATTCTTACAGCAACAATTATTACTATCAACCGTTTTATGACTATGGGCACTATACACAAACCTCAGAAGGAAGACGCAGTGCCAACAATGGTTCCAACTGGACTCTCAAAACTTTTCTAACTTACAACGGAACATTCGGGAAACACAACATTTCGGCAATGGTCGGTCACGAGGCACAAGAAAATTCATGGGAGAATCTTCAAGGAAGTCGTCAAAACTACATATTCAACACGATACACGAGCTGAATATGGGGGATGCAACTACAGCCAAAAACAGCAGTGGCAGAGGTTCATCTGCCATTGAATCCTACTATGGAAGATTCACTTACGGATATGACGAACGTTATCTTGCCACATTTACACTTCGCGGTGACGGGTCGTCCACTTTCGGTCCTGCTAACCGTTGGGGTGTATTCCCCTCCGTTGCATTGGCATGGAGAATCAACAACGAAAAATTCCTGAAAAATGTAAAATGGCTGAACAATCTAAAGCTGAGACTCGGATGGGGACTGGTAGGTAATCAATCTGCCGACAGCTATGCATATGGAGTGACAATGGCATCAGCTGCCAGTATCTGGGGAACAGGATTCTATGCAGGTAATTATCCAAACGATAAGCTTAAATGGGAAGAAACAAAAGCATACAATGTCGGACTTGACTTAAACCTTTTCGACAATAGAGTAGAATTTATATTCGATACTTACTTCAAGAATACAGACAATCTATTAATGCGTGCTTCTCTTCCCACTTACGTAAGTGGAATTATCCAGTCTCCTTGGGTAAATGCAGGCGCCATGCAAAACAGAGGAGCTGAATTTACATTAAACACAGTCAATATTTCTACCAAAGATTTCGTATGGAGGTCGGGGCTAACCATCTCTTTCAACAAAAACAAGATCACTGACCTCTATACGGAAACTTCAAGCATGTCTGGAGTTTTAGATGCAACACAAACTCTGACCCTCTCCGTTGTGGGGCAACCGGTCGGACAATTTTATGGCTATAAAGTAACCGGAATGTTCAAAACAGAAGATGACTTTTATCAAAGAGACGGGAACGGAAATTTCCTTCTTGATAAAAACGGCAGTCGGATTCCAGTTGCCCTCCCGGAGAACCAGCATATCGCTCCTGATGAAACTTGGGTAGGCGACTTCATCTTCGAAGACCTGAATAAAGACGGAGTAATAGACGAGCAGGACCGTACTTTTTTAGGAAATCCGGAACCTAAATTCTCATACGGATTCAACAATACGTTCACTTATAAAGGTTTTGACTTAAACATCTTCATCAATGGTGTTTATGGTAACAAACTACTCAATTTGATTCGTCAAGATTTCACAAACCCGATGAGAAACAGTAACCTGTTGGAAGAAGCGACAGGTATAGCAAAAGTAGAAGTGATAGACCCCAACTCACCGTCTGATGCCATTTGGAATGTACGAGTCAGCAATCCACAATCTGCAACTGTACAACGTCTCAGCACCGTAGACGCCAATGACAACAACCGTATGAGTGACCGTTTCGTAGAAGATGGATCTTATCTGCGTATCAAGAACATTTCGTTAGGATACACTTTTCCACAAAAATGGATTCGTAAATGGAAAATAGAGAATCTGAGAATCTATATGAATATCCAGAATGCTTTTACATTCACTAAATATAAAGGTTATGATCCGGAAGTCGGAGCATATAACTACAACGTATTACTGCGAGGAGTAGATTCTGCACGCTATCCGTCACAACGTATTTATACTTTTGGATTGAATCTAAGTTTCTAATATAAACATAAAAAACGCATAACAATGAAAAACAAAATATTATCAACACTGCTTGTATTCGTAGGCATTTATTTGTCCGGATGCAAAGACAGCTTTCTAGATAGAACTCCTGAGAGTTCATATACCGCCGACAATTTCTATGCTTCAGACGAAGCACTTGAAGCGGCGACAGCTCCATTATATAATCGAGCATGGTTCGACTACAACAGTAGACCCATTATGTATTTAGGCAGCACACGCGCCAATGATTTTTATAGTCCATGGGCTTTCCCCGAATTTACAACATTCCAAGTGACTGCACTAAGCGAGGATTTGGCGAATGCATGGAAATCATTTTACAGTGTAATTACAATGGCTAATCAAACTATTAATGATGTCAATACTAAATGTACAGCAGATGTAAGTGAAGAGGCAAAAGTAAAAGCTATCGCTGAATCACGCCTGATGAGAGCTTGTGCTTATTTCTATATGGTTAGAGCATGGGGACCTGTCATCATTATAGAAGATAACCAAAAAATTGTAGATAATCCCGTACTTCCGTTAAACCGCGAAGAGGACGTATTCCAATTCATTATAAATGACTTGACTTACGCTTCTGAAAATCTTCCAGAAACAGCAAGCCAACAAGGAAGAGCAACCCGTTGGGGTGCTGAAGGAATGCTGGCAAAAGTCTATCTGGCACGTTCCGGCTGGAAGAAAGGAGGACAACGCGATGAAGGGGATCTGGAACTCGCCAGACAATACGCCGCAGATGTCTGCGACAACAGCGGACTGGAGCTCCTCCCCAACTATGAAGACCTGTTCAAATACAAATTCAAAAACAACGAAGAATCATTGCTTGCCATGCAATGGGTACCGCTGGGAGAATGGGGAGTTTGTAACACTTTATTGTCTGAACTCGCTTTTTCTCCAGAAGTAGTAGGAGGAGTAAATGCCTGGTCAGGCTTTTATGGCGGTATAGACATGCTCGAACAATATGAACTGGCAGATACTTTACGTCGAAACGCAACGTTTTTCACCAACGGGTCCTATTATCCATATATTTGTATGGCAGACGGAGGGTATACCTATACAGGAACCGGAACGCCTATAAAAAAAGGAGTACCGGGAGGACCGGATGATGACAACGACGGTTATGTAGCTGCCATGAACTCACCCCTCAACACCTATATCCTGCGCCTGGCAGATGTATACTTGACCTATGCGGAAGCTTGTTTAGGTAACAACGAGTCCTTGAGTTCAGGACCGGGACTGGAATATTTCAACAAAGTACGCTACAGAGGATTTAACGGAAAAGGGAGTTGGAGAAAATCTTCCATTACATTTGATGACATCATCAAAGAACGGAGAATAGAGCATTGTGCGGAATTCAGCAATTGGTATGATATGGTGTCATGGTATTGCTGGCAACCTCAAAAAATGTTATCCTATTTCAACAATCAGAAACGAGGATATAGAGCAGATGTCACTATAAAAGACAAACAAGGATATTTACATTTCGGAAACCGAGATTCAGAAGGTAATTTTCAAGAAGGACCAGACCATTGGACAGCTCCAACTGTAGAAATTAACATCACAGATAATGATATATTCCTTCCCTATCCGGAATCTGACGTTATCCAGAATCCATTGTTGAAAGAAGAACCGGTTCCTTATACTTTTAACGAATAAACTAAAAAGATTATGAAAAAAATAATTCATACAATAATCCAAAATGGATGGTCAAGCCTACTATTGTTGACCATATTCTTTGCGTTTACCACCACTTCCTGTAAAAATAATGAAGGAGATGGAAACGGAACGCCTGTCATCAAATATATCCGACTCACTGATCCTGCATTAGCAGACAGTACATTTACGGATGTAAATCCGGGAACAATGATTGCAGTTATCGGAGAAAATTTAAGCGGTGTTATGGAAGTCTATATCAATGGACAAGAAATCAGTTTTAATTCTACATATTCAACCCCTACAAGTCTGATTATTTCAGTCCCATACGATGAGGATTTTAAACTATCCGGTCCCAATCCGGAACTACCGGCCGAATTGCGTATCGTTACAAATCATGGAACTGCCGTGTTTCCGCTACATGTGCTTTCACCAGGACCGAGTATAACCCGAATTGCCGCCACCTACCCACTACAGCCTGGTGATTCCATCACTCTGATCGGTGCTAATTTTTATGAGATACAGCATCTTTATTACACGACAGACTCTGTTAATGTGACTCAAGAAATAACGGACTATCAAATCAATAGCGATTTTGAGGAGCTTACATTTGCAGTGGGAGACCAAATGACTCAAGATGGATGGATTATTTTAGATTGCTACACAGACGATGCAAGCATAGAGTTTAAACCGAACGGGCCCAAACCTATAATTACAAATATCAGTTCTATAATGCCGGTAGTCGGAAGTGAAGTAACAATAACTGGCCAAAACTTCATAGATGTTTCAAACATCAACATAAACGGAGAATTTGAAGTTCCGGGAGAGGATGTAACAGTTTCTGAAAGTTTCGATGAACTTACGTTTATCATGCCACAAGCACCTACACATTCCGGTCATATTACCATCACATCAATAGGCGGAACGACTGAGATGGAAGAAATATTCTATCCAATAGAAAATGTAATAATAGATTATGATGGAATCGGTAGCTTCAGCTGGGGAACTGATCCTCCGTTTGTAGCAGACGGAATAAATCCGCCATATGTTTCAACCGGCAATTGCATAGGAGCAAAAGGTACGATTGACTCCAGCAACCAATGGTGGTGGAAACAGTTCATCAATACAGCAAAATGGCCTTCAACCGATGTTATTCCATCATACACCCAGATTTCTGAACTGGAACTCCAATTTGAATGTTATCTGGAATTACCCATGGATGGTCCAGTCATCCAAATTTCAATGGGACATCCCAACGGCAATGATACGGGGGGTAATCCATACTTTACATTAGAGAACTATGTACCCATCAACAGTTTTACAGAAGAAAGTGAAACCGGAAAGTGGATGCAATGCTGCATTCCGTTAACAAAGCTTGTAGAAGAAACGACATGGGGTGAGTTCCTAAACAACAAGATTAGTGATGAATTGAATTTCTATATTAATTATTCAAGCCTTACCCAACCGACTGATATAGAAATTTATGTAGACAATATACGAATCATGCAAACCAAGCAAGAAGAAAATTAACTTTTTAGACAAAAATTATATGAAAACGAAAACAACATACCTTTTTCTGCTCCTTATGACAATGGTCCTTGGACTACAGTCCTGCAAGGACGACAAAGTGGACGGAGCGGTTTTCTCGCTCAGCATTGACGGACAAGAAACGACAAGCATCAAGTTCGGCTACGGACAGACATTCGTCATGGCAAAACTTTCCTCCAATACGGGATGGAGCCTGTCAAGCGACCAACCCTGGTGTACCTTGTCAAATGTATCAGGCGACCCGACTGACGAACAATACATTAAAATCGCGGTAGAAAGGAATACAACTGATGCGGGACGTACAGCAACCATAACCATGAACGCAGGCGGAAATATCCGTCAGTACACAGTCACTCAGACCTCAAAGAATGCGGAGACTTACCCTGTGGGAATGGAAAAGGATGCCATCGAAACCATCAAGTCCATCCAGATGGGTATCAATCTGGGGAACACGCTGGAAGCTACAGGCGGAGAGGAAGCCTGGGGAGCCCCTCATACGACCCAAGCTATAATTGACCAAATGAAAGCATGGGGCTTCAATGCCATCCGTGTCCCCTGCTCATGGAACCAGTATCTGGAAGCTGACGGCATAACCATCAAACCAGACTGGATGAACAGGGTCAAGGAAGTGGTGGACTACTGCATGAATGCAGACATGTACACTATCATAAACATCCACTGGGACGGAGGATGGATGGAAGGTTCCTGCGATGCTTCCATGATGACCTCCGATGCCATTGCAAGAGTGGAAGCAAAAGTATATAAATTATGGACACAGATAGCCACCACATTCAGAGACTACGACGGACGGCTACTTTTCGCGGGAGCTAACGAGCCTGTGGTAGAAAGCCGTGAAGACATGGCAGTCCTCAACAGATACGAACAGGCGTTTGTGCATGCCGTCAGAAGAACAGGTGGGAACAACCTTTACCGCAATCTTGTCATCCAAGGCCCGCGGACCGACATCAACAGAACGGACATGTGGATGGAATTGCCGGAAGATACTGTCTCAGCACGTACAATCGTGGAAGTACACTATTACGACCCGTTCAATTTCTGTCTGAATGATGATTTGAGTAGCTGTACCTATTTCTGGGGAGAGCCGTATGCCCAGTATGGACAAATTGACGATGGATGGCAGGAATTACACGTATGTGAACAATTCGAAAAAATGAAAAAGAAATTTGTGGACAAGGGAATACCTCTCGTATTGGGAGAATATAGTGCCATGTACCGTACTCATCCTGTCGACTCGCTCCAAGAAGTCTGCCATGAATCGGAAGGCTACTTCACAGGCTATGTTACAGAACAAGCTAAAAACAACGGACTGGCTCCTTTCTTATGGGATATACAACATGGAGGGCTGTTTGACCGCAGTACCGGAACGATACTGCTGCAGACTGTGTACAACCAGCTGAAAGAAGGAGCGGAAAGAGGACAATATCCATACTGAGATAAATCTTAAACTCAAAGGCACAAAGACACATAGGCCTTCAAACTACTGTCTCGCAGGCTGTGTGCCGATGTGCCTTTGTCTATTCACCGAAAACAAGACCAAGAAACATGAAGAAACTGGCATTCTATCTGATCACACTATTGTTCCTGACAACAGGAAATAGCCTTGCACAAGGATATAAAAATCCGGTCATTCCCGGATGTCATCCCGATCCGAGCATCTGCAAGGCAGGAGAAGACTACTATCTTGTGAACAGCTCGTTCGAATATTTTCCGGGAGTTCCTCTTTTCCACAGCAGGGACCTCGTGAACTGGGAACAGATCGGGCACGTGCTGAACCGGGAATCCCAACTGAAAATCAAAGGAGGAAACATGTGGGGCGGCATCTACGCACCCACTATCCGTTACAATGACGGTACTTTCTATATGATTACAACCAACACTTCAGACAGGGGAAACTTTCTGGTATATACCGATAACCCGTATGGAGAATGGTCGGACCCTGTCTGGATCAGACAGGGAGGCATCGACCCTTCACTCTATTTCGAAAACGGCCGCTGCTATCTGGTGAGCAATCCCGATGGTGCCATCTGGCTCTGCGAAATCAACCCGAAGACAGGAGAGCAGCTTTCCGAATCGAAGCGTATATGGGGAGGCACAGGAGGACGTTTCCCCGAAGGACCGCACATCTACAAACGCGACGGATGGTATTACCTGATGATAAGCGAAGGCGGAACAGAATACGGGCACAAGGTGACCATCGCCCGCAGCCGGAACATCGGAGGCCCGTATGAGAGCAATCCTGCCAATCCGATTCTGACCCACATCAACCAGAACGCAGAAAACAATCCGATACAGGGAGTCGGCCATGCCGATATGGTGCAGGCACACGACGGTTCCTGGTGGCTGGTATGCCTCGGTTTCCGCACGCAAAACGGACAGCACCACGTGCTGGGACGCGAAACATTTCTGGCTCCCGTCGCATGGAATGAAGACGGATGGCCTGTCGTAAACGGAGACGGTACCATCAATCTGGATATGAAAGATGTCAAGACACTTCCCCAAACCACCGTCAAAAACAGTCCGGACTGGGATTTCAACAATCCGCAGTTAGGAGCGGAATGGAACTGGATTGGCATCCCAGACAAAAAAAACTATTCGCTCACGGAGAAAAACGGATTCCTCCGCATAAAAGGAAGCGAAAAAAAACTGGATGACTACGGCTGTTCACCAACATTCGTGGGACGCAGACAGGAAGACATCGATTTCCAGGCCACCACAAGAATGCAGGCAAGAGGAAACGGAAACGCCGGAATGACTGTCTACCTTTGTCCTTCCGCCCACTATGACCTGTTCGTTTCCGAGAACAAGCTGAAGCTGCGCTACCGCCTGAGCGAACTCTGCTACGAAAAGGATATCTGCCAGGTGCCTGATGATTTCATTTATTTGAGAATCAAAGGAGATGCGGCCACATACACCCTGGCTTATTCTACAGACGGCACACATTACACTGAAGCAGGACGTATGAATACCCGTTATTTGAGCACTGAGACCAACGGAGGGTTCACCGGTGTCTATCTGGGACTTTTCGCCGAAGGGCAAGGATATGCGGACTTTGACAATTTCAAATACATGCCTGTCGTTCCGGAAGTTTCTCCAAAACTGACTTCAAAAGACGCGAACCCGATATTGGATTTCATGTTTACCGCCGATCCGACAGCAATCGTCCACGACGGACGACTGTACGTCTACGGCACAAACGACCAGCAACAATATGAAGCAGTGGGACGTGACGGCAGAAACACGTATGAACACATCAAAACACTGGTCATGATGTCAACGGACGACATGGTGAATTGGACTTATCACGGTCTGATCAAGACAGACAGCATCGCGCCATGGATTGTGGCATCATGGGCTCCGTCCATCGTCAAACGGAAAGAAAAAGACGGAAAGACACATTTTTACCTCTATTTTTCCAACAGTGGAGTAGGCACTGCCGTACTGACCTCCACTTCTCCTGTCGGTCCGTGGTCCAGCCCGCTCGACAAAAGCCTCATCGACGGGAACAATCCCGAGTTGGGTGACTGTAGGGTTCCTTTCGACCCCGGAGCCGTCATTGACGACAAAGGTATCGGATGGTTGGCCGTAGGCGGGTCATGCGCACGCATCATGCGGTTAGGAAAAGACATGACAAGCATTGACAGCCCGATAGTACCCATCTATGCTCCCCATCATTTTGAGGCAAATGAACTGAACTTCATCAACGGGACTTATGTATATACATACAATACCGACTGGCAGGACTACAGCGACTGGCCTTTCCCGACCGAAAAGCCGACCACCTGCTGCATGACATACATGACCAGCAAGAACCCGCTTGACAGCTGCAGCTGGGAATACCGTCACAATTACCTGAAAAACCCGGGAGAATACGGCTTCGATTTCAGCAACAACCACACCCATCTGGAAAAATACCGAGGGAAATGGTACATTTTCTACCACACGATGAGTCTGCAGCACAGTTACAATACGGACGGAGGGTTCCGCAACATTTGTGTAGATGAAATCAAGGTGGACGAAAAGAACCTCGACATCCACATGGGGAACCAGACACTGAAAGGCGTGGAACAGATACAGCCCATGAATCCGTTCACCATCCAGCAGGCATCCACCGTTGCAGCCACTCAGAAAATCCGGTTCGTACAGGGGGAAGAGCCCGGCGAGATGCTGGCGGCGACCGTTTCCGGCGAAACAGGCATTCTGTGTGTAAGAGGAGTAAAGTTCGGGAAAGCTCCTTCCGCGCTGCAGGTGAAAGCCTGCGGACAGGGAACGATCGAAGTACGCCGCAGTACTCCGGAAGGCGAACTCCTCGCCTCCGTCAATATAAACAATACGGAGATGCAGGTTCTGGAATGCAAGCCTTCGGCAAAGATAAAAGGAACAGCCGACCTGTTCTTCATATTGAAGGGAAAACAAATCGAATTCAAATACTGGACATTCAAATGAGCATGAGTCACAAGAAACTGACTACCCGCATTCTGGCCGCAGCCGTCCTGTTCTGTATGCTGGGACACAGCACCATCATCCGGGCACAGCGCGAACGGATCCGGCTTGACGAGGACTGGCAATTCGCCTTCGGGAACGCCGCATCGCCCGAAAAGGACTTCGGGTGCGGAACGGAAGCCTTCAACTACCTCACCAAAGCCGCATCCGTACACAACACGGGACCATACTCACCGAAATTCGACGCTTCGGGTTGGAAGCGCGTGGATGTCCCGCACGATTGGGTGGTGGATATGCCCTATTCCAAAGATGCCAGCCACAGCCACGGCTACAAGACCGTCGGGCACAAATATCCCGAGACGAGCGTGGGATGGTACCGCAAGACTATAGCTATCCCGGAGACGGATAAAGGCAGGCACATCTACCTGCAGTTCGACGGCATCTTCCGCGACTCCCGCGTCTGGGTGAACGGATTCTATCTGGGCGGAGAACCCAGCGGATATGCCACTCAGGTGTATGACATCTCCGAATACCTGAACTACGGAGGAGAGAACCTGATTACCGTCCGCGCGGACGCAACCATGGAAGAGGGATGGTTCTACGAAGGGGCGGGAATCTACCGCCATGTCTGGCTGAACAAGACATCTACGCTCCATGTGGCCCCATTCGGCACATTCGTCCGCAGTACGCTCAAAGAGCCGTATGACCGGGCAACGCTCACCATAGAGACGACAATGGAGAATTCCGGCACGGAGACGGTTCCCTCCTACCGTCTGCGCCACACGCTGCTTGACAGGGAAGGCAGGGAAGTGAAGAGTTACGAACAGGAGGGAAGTCCGCTGGCACCGAAAACCATGCAGACAATCTCCACTGAACTGACTGTAGACAATCCAAGATTGTGGAGCGTGGACACGCCCTACCTCTACAAGGTGCGCACAGAAGTATTACGTGACGGAAAGCTCGTGGACACCTACATGACCACCACCGGAATACGTGACATCCGTTTCGACGCGGACCGGGGATTCCTGCTGAACGGGAAATCCCTGAAGCTGAAAGGAGTGAACATGCACCAGGACCACGCCGGAACCGGGGCCGCAGTTCCCGACGCGCTGCAGACTTTCCGTCTGAAACGTCTCAAGGAATTCGGATGCAACGCCTACCGCTCTTCGCACAATCCCATGACTCCGGAACTGCTGGACGCATGTGACAGTCTGGGCATCCTGGTCATCGAAGAAAACCGCCTGACCGGGGTCAACGAGGAACATGTCCGCCTGCTGAAACGCATGATAGAACGGGACCGGAACCATCCGAGCATCATCCTATGGAGCGTGGGCAACGAGGAATGGGGGATGGAATGGAGCGGACAGGGAGAGCGTGTCGTCGCCTCCATGCGTGCATACTGCCACCGCTTCGACCCGTCGCGGCTCATGACCGTGGCTTCCGCCGGAGGTCCGTCCGTGCTGATACCCGCGGACGTGGCGGGCTACAACTACATCCTCCAGAACCCGATAGACAAATACCGGACGGAATACCCCAAACGCATCGGTATCGGCACAGAGGAAATCTCCGGATGCGGAACGAGGGGAATCTATTACGACAACACGAAGGAGGGACACATAGCCACACTCAACCGCACCCCTGACGAAAAGGACGGAACGCTGAACCGCATCGGACGGGGATGGAGGTTCTACGACGAACGTCCCTGGCTCGGAGGACTGTTCTACTGGATAGGATTCGACTTCCGCGGCGAGCCGAACCCCATCGGATATCCGCAGACCGGCTCGCACAAGGGAATCTTCGACTACTGCGGATTCCCGAAGGATGAGGCATGGTACCTGAAGGCGTGGTGGACGGACGAGCCCGTGCTGCACATTTTCCCCCACTGGAATCTGGAAGGACACGAAGGGGACAGCGTGAGCGTATGGGCGTACAGCAACTGTGACGAGGTGGAACTCATAGTCAACGGAAAGAAACTGGGACGCAAGCCGATGCCGGAGAACGGCTATCTGTCGTGGGAGACGGTCTACCGGCCCGGGACGGTGAAGGCCGTCGGCTATCGGAACGGAAAACGCCTGCTGGTCCGCACCGTGCGCACCGCCGGAGCGCCGCGGCGCATCCTGCTGGACGCGGACCGTGACACGATATGCGCGGATAACCGTGACGTGGCGGTCGTCCGCGTAGAACTTCAGGACGGGAAGCGGAACTTCACCCCGGCCGCCTGCGTTCCGCTCAAGCTGACGGTGGACGGCCCGGTACGCATACTCGGCGTGGGCAACGGAGACCCGGCCTACAAGGAGGACGAGCGTCCGACGGACCGCAACGCCCGCACCTACCATGTGAAGACGTTCAACGGCTTGGCGCAGATTCTCCTCCAGAGCGACGGCGGAACCGGAACGGCTACGCTGACCGTGGAGGGGGAAGGCATCGGAGCCTCCACCCGCGAAATAACGTGCGCGCGGTAGGGAAAAGTAGCAAAACGTCAGGAAAAAAGCCGATACCGCCCGAGGACAACACTAATCCTACAGGATAAGTACTGTCCCCGGGCGGGAAAGTGCTTATCCTGTAGGATTAGTGTTGCCCCCGGCGGGGACGGTGCTTATCCTGCAGGATTGGAGCTGTCAGAGGTCAGGACAGCCGTGCCGGACTTGCGCACGACCGGAAGATTCATTATTTTATAACGAAAAAAAACGAACGATTGCATTCATCAACAAAACCATACAAAACTTTCACCATGAAAAGACAAATCGCATTATTCGTGCTCGCGCTGGGGGGCGCATCCCTCTGGGCGCAACAGGCCACGGTTTCCGGACCTGACAACCTGCTTAAAGTGGACATATCAGTGACGGACGGCAATCCGTTCTATTCAGTGACCTACCGGGGGAAAACTATCCTCGAGAACTCCCCCCTCGGCTTCGTCTCGAACGTCGGCGACTTCAGCCGGGAGATGACCTACGCCGGACAGAAGTCCCGTACCGTCGAGGAGAACTACCGGCTGGACCGCATCAAGCGTTCGGAGGTCGCATACCGTGCCAACGAACTGACGGTGACCCTCGAAAACGCGGAGAAGAAGCCGGTGGACGTGACTTTCCGAGTGAGCGACAACGACATCGCCTTCCGCTACGAGATGCCGCGCTACGGCGAGACGGGCAGCATCGTCATCAAGCGTGAGGCCACGGGATTCGACTTCCCGTCGCACACCACCGTGTTCCTTACCCCCCAGAGCAAGCCGATGATAGGATGGAAGCGTACCAAACCGAGCTACGAAGAAGAATACATCACGGACGCTCCCCTCACCACCCGCTCCCAGTTCGGCGAAGGGTTTACCTTCCCCGGCCTGTTCCGCATCGGCGATGACGGATGGGCATTGGTGAGCGAAACCGGTGTAGACTCAAGGTATTGCGCCTCGCACCTGAGCGACGCCACGCCGGAAGGCCTGTTCACCGTCGCCTTCCCCATGCCGGAGGAGAACAACGGGAACGGAACCGTCGCCCCCGGCCTTGCCCTGCCGGGCTCGACCCCGTGGAGGACAATCACGGTCGGCGACAACCTCAAGCCGATAGTCGAGACCACCGTCCCCTGGGACGTGGTGGAGCCGCGCTACGCTTCGGAACACGTCTACCGGTACGGCAAGGGCACATGGAGCTGGCTGGTATGGCAGGACGCGAGCATCAACTACGACGACCTGGTGAAATTTGTCGACCTTGCCTCGGAGATGGGTTTCAAGTACACACTGGTCGACAACTGGTGGGACACGAACATCGGCAAGGACGGAATCGAGCGGCTCGTCTCCTACGCACGCTCTAAGAACGTCGACCTGTTCCTCTGGTACAGCTCGAGCGGCTACTGGAACGACATCGTGCAGGGACCGACCAACCGAATGGACAACCCCATCGAGCGCAAGAAGGAAATGAAATGGATGAAGAAGATAGGCGTGAAGGGCATCAAAGTAGACTTCTTCGGAGGAGACAAGCAGGAGACGATGCGCCTCTACGAAGCCATTCTGAGCGATGCGGACGACTACGGGCTGATGGTCATTTTCCACGGATGTACACTTCCCCGCGGATGGGAGCGCATGTACCCCAACTATGTGGGCAGCGAAGCGGTGCTCGCCTCGGAAAACTTCATGTTCAGCCAGCATTATGACGATATGGAAGCGTTCAACGCCTGCCTGCACCCGTTCATCCGCAACACGGTAGGCTGCATGGAGTTCGGTGGCAGCATCCTGAACAAGCGGTACAACCGCACGAACGACGGAGGCGCAATCAGAAAGACCACCGATGCATTCCAGCTCGCTACAGCTGTCCTCTTCCAGAATCCGATACAGAACTTCGCCATCACGCCGAACAACCTGACCGACGCTCCCCGTCCCGCACTGGACCTCCTGAAAGAAGTGCCTACCACATGGGACGAGACTGTGTTCATCGACGGCTATCCCGGCAAGTTCTGCGTACTGGCCCGCCGCCACGGTAACCGCTGGTACATCGCCGGAATCAATGCCGGGAAAGAACCCTTGAAGCTGACCTTGAACCTTCCTATGCTCAGCGAAGGGGACGAAGTGTCGTACTATTCGGACACGAAAGACCGCACCCTTCAGACGGGAAAGACAAGGATAAAGAAACCGTCCGGAGTGAAAGTGACCATCCAGCCCGAAGGCGGGACAGTGCTGGTGAAATGACAGTCTCCCGCAAGAGCGAATCACCTAAATCAAACGACAATGAATCTGAAAAAAATATAATTATAAGAAACTATATATTCCTTTATTGAATCTTCTGTTATTGGTGAATTATCCCTTATTATCTTTTGCACTAGAGCGTCTTTAATAAAAGTAAAATAATGTTCCTCGTAAAAATCAATCATTATTTCATGAATAAAATCATCACAAAGACCTATTAATTGATTAATCGTTTCTTTTCTTGGAAGATTCAAAACTTCGAGTTTTTTACCTAAAAAACTTCTACCAAAGTGGTAATAAGAATAATAAAAGAATATACCACATGAAAATAGTTTCTTATTTTTTATCCATAAATAATCATTATCAAAATGTGGATATTTCCTAAACTTAGAGAAATAATCGCCCTCTACTTCAGCCCATGACTGAAAATTATCAAAATCTTTCATCTTCTGTTAGGTTGGATATTCTCGCTGGTTAAATAATTATATATGGTTTGTTTAGACTTAATGCCGGTGATTTCCATAATCTGCGAAACTGCGGTCCCAGCTTTGTAAAGTTGGATGACAGCCTCCTTCTTAGGCTTCTTCATCTTAGTCCCTTCCTGCCTCCCGAACTTGACACCTCGCTTCTTGGCTGCATCGATTCCGGCTTTGCATCCTTCGAGAATAAGATTGCGGTTATACTCGGCCAGTGATGCAAGTATCTGCATGGTGAATCTGCCTACGGCTGTAGCAGTATCAAGATTATCCTGAAGGGAAACAAGTTTAATGCGTCGTTCCTCCAGCTTGGCACAAAGGTCAAGCATCTCCTTAACTGATCGGCCTAATCGGTCCAACCGGTAAATGACAAGTGTGTCGCCGGAACGCAGGTAATCCATGCAAGCAGTCAGACCTTCACGCTTGAACTCCTTCCCGGAGATTTTGTCCGTGAAGATCCGGATGCACCCAGCATTGTTCAGTGCATCTTCTTGAGAAGAAAGATTCTGCTCTCTCGTACTCACCCTGGCATATCCTATTTTTTCTCCCATAGTCTAAATTATACTTGATTTTTCAAAATTATGGTATTTAGACTTAAAAAGCAAGAAAAAAGCCCTATATATATAATGTATAAGGCAAATTCATGAAGTCTACAGTAAACTATAGTTTAATTTAGTCTTCTAAATCAACATTATTCAACTCATCTATTTTACTTTTTATTATGTAATTGTATTTATATATATCAAATAAAGTTCTTTGTATAGCGACCAATTCAAATAGAATCTCAGGATTAGAGCAACCTTTCTCGATATTACATATTATATGATGAAACTTATTCTTGAAAGTTTCAACAACATTACGTAAATTAGGATTTATACTAAATATATTATTAGCTTATGATAATGCAAGACTCATTAGAGTTCCTATTGCTCAGATTATAGACAAGAAAGAAAGAGTACAATATAAAAGGAATAAGAACAAGGTAGTATTTGCGTGTCCGGCAAAAAAAACCGACATTATTTATACTGAGGTTAAAGGTCCAAATGACAATAACTTTATAAGAGTTGATGATGTTCTAAAAATCAAGGAAGGGAAGATTACTGATGGAGGTGAAAGAATTTCAGTAGTAGACAATGATGGACTGGTCAGATGCGAAATATTATCATCTGAACATAAAGAAGCACTTAATAAGATATATGACCTTAAAACTACACAATTAGGACATATATTAGAGTTTATGTAATTTAGATTTGTTATATATCGCGCATACGCGTACCTTTGCAACATGAATTACCACGACCATAAAGACAACAGCAAAAGTTTCCGTGCCTTGACGGGAGTTAGCCATGAACAGTTTTGTGCGCTTCTTCCTTATTTCGAGGCTGCGCATGAGGACTATTTGTCCGAGTATGAAATGACCGGGGAACGCCGTAGCGGAAAACGCCGCAGTCCTTCCATCTACAAGAACAGCCCTCTTCCCAGTATCCCCGACCGCCTGTTCTTCATTTTGGTTTATTTGAAAAACAACCCGTTGCAGGAATATCATGCGGCCTGTTTCGGTATGAACCAGAAGCACTGTAACATATTCATTCATTGCCTGACGAAAATCCTTCGTCTGTCCCTTAAGGCTAAAGGCCTTGTTCCCGCAGAAACCGACAAGGAGCTTGCCGAACGGCTGGCGGAACTTTCCAAGGAGGGGGGCAAACCGGTGCTTCTTCATGACGGGACGGAACGGGAGATTCCCCGTCCGGCAGACCGGGACATGCAAAAGGAGCGTTACAGCGGCAAGAAAAAACGGCACACGGTCAAGAACGCCGTCATTGTAACGATGGCTTGTCTGGTCATATTTGTCAGTCAGACCGTTTCGGGCAAGACCCACGACAAGAAGATGGCTGACACGATGTATTCTTTTCCTGTGCCTTGCACCTTGTATCAAGATACGGGATACCAAGGCTATGAGCCTGAGGGGGTGGAAATCATACAGCCGGTCAAGAAGCCCAAAGGGAAAGAGCTTTCCAGGCAGGACAAGGAATACAACAAGAAAGCCGCCATCAGGGTGCGTATAGAACATGCCATAGGAAGCGCGAAAGTCATGCGCATCGTCAAAGACGAGTGCAGGCTCAGGGCAAACAACTTTGTAGAAAACATCTTTTCCACATGTATGGCACTGCATAATCTCAGAATTAAAATCAACCCTTGGAACTATCATAACTAATTTACATAAACTCTATTAAATAATACCTGGTGTGCCAAAGAGTCAGAATATATTCTGAAATTATTGAATAAATAATAATATGTAAAGGAAGGTGTGGATTTTCTACAAGGTTGATAATAGATGTTGAAATCCGCACTTTTCTTGGTTATTTCTACTCTCGTACAAGTACCTCTATTCCAAATAAACCTTATTACTGAAAACCAAAAAGCGATTTTAGTAGGACTAAAGCCTTATCAACCTCAGCTTGTTCAACTTTCATAAGGTCATCACCCCAAGATTCGGGAAAGTCAATAATTGATTTACCGTTGTTCAAGACTGCATCCCTGATGACCTTCTTAACGTTCGGAAAAGATGGCTCTATATTGAAGAACAAGCAATGGCGTACAGCCATTGAAAGAGTTTCCTCGTCTACAAAGAAACGGATAACCACATTCATGTGAACCAGACTTTTCTGTTCATATTTTTTCCTTCTGAATTGTAGTTTTGACAAACGTGAATAGAAGAAAGACGGCACATCCTTACCTTCGGACACAAGCCTTTTCATTTCATCCTGTATTTCACTGATACCGTCACGGATATCAGTAAGGTCTGTACAGTTCGAAGCGATAGCATAAGGTGAAAGTTTTGTTTTCATATCCATGTGATTAATATAGTTAAACATCATATCTATAGTTCTTATAGGTTGTGACACGGATATCCACTGCATCATATATATAGTCAGTATGGACTGATGCCATAATCAAGCCATTACATTCCAGAATATGGTATATTGTATATCTGGCAGTAATCTTATTATCTATGATAACGTACTCAACACTTTTGAAAAAGCCTTGAACAGACTTTCCTTTTGTATCAGTGATTATCACAAGCTTACCCTTGAATTGGTCAAGTTCAACAGTTTTCTTTTGAGCACTCTTCAACATCAAGTTGGCTCCTTTCAAATAATCCAAAATTGTTATTACAGGTTTCATTGGCAAATAATTAAAATGTTATAAGATTGATGAATAAAATGATGTAGTTTTTGGGGGATTTCGAAAATTTTCTTTTCAGGTTATATAGTTGCTGTCATATCGGTAATTTCTAATGATTAACGCTATTTGATTGTGTCACGCAATCAAATTATAAGAGAACCATTTCCTCGGCAAACCTCTCTATCCAGTCAACGATATAGTTCATGTTGTATTCAGAAATAATGATGGCTTCCGTTTCACTTATCTGCGTAAACCTAGAAGATTCGTATCCGTCAATGAACTCCTTTAAACTCCTAACACCGAACATTTCCTTTTCTTCTTCAAACTCTTTGTCTATTTCAGCAAGCGGCTTATTGAATGTAATGCGCAAAGTTTCGTAATTCTTTTCCATGGTATAGTTATTTAAAGTTGAACAATGGTAATATTTCCGTACACTTTTCCGAATGTTTCAGATAAATCATCAAAGTATCTGCTGCCGTACTCACATGTAAGTTCTTTTGTCCAAGAATCAAAGCTGAAAGATTCCGTGTAGTCTTTCGTTACATCCACATAGTCCTCCATACCACTTTGGCACGCAATGGTATACCGCTGTACTTTAAACAATATACTTAAACTCATGTATCTTATGGTCTGTTTCTTGACCATCATTTCAATCCACATCATAATGTATATCTTTAAATTGTTTTGCTACTTTTTCTTGAAAAAGTAGTCACAACCTATAAAAAGGTTGTGCTACTCGATTCACTTAGATTCTGCCTTCATCTGCATAACTGTAATAAGAATCATTACAGATAATAACATGGTCAAGCATTCGGATATTGAGCGTATTTGCTGCCTTTACTGTTGATTGCGTCAGCTTATCATCTTCTGTACTTGGATTATGATTCCCACTCGGATGATTGTGACAAAAGATTAGTGAAGTAGCCTCACATAAAATAGCCTCTTTAAGCACCACCCTAACATCAACCAAACATGTGTTAAGACCACCCGATGAAATACGTACTCTCTTAATAACCCTAAAAGACTGATTCAGATAAATAGCCCAACATTCTTCTGTCTTGTTATCTCCCATAACGGGATGCATATAGTCATAAATATCTGTACTCTGTCTAATAACCGGTCTTTGGCTCTTATTAGAGTTACAACGCTTATAAAGCTCCACTCCTGCCATAACCAAATTGCGCTTGCCCGGTGTCATCTGCGCCAGTATCTCATCGAAATTGCACTCTTCACCATAGACCACCTCCTTTTCCTGTACCGTACTGACCATTACTGAACTGTTGGTAAGAATGTACACAAGTTCTGAGCTATCCATAAGTCTGTAGTCACCGTTTACTTCAAATCCTTTTCTCATATCCGTATGCTTTAGAGGGTTAAACTTGAATTATTCTTCAGCTAGATTTAGACCTTTTTTAAACCTTTGTCTTGGTTTGGTCTTTTGTCCGCTGACTTTTTTTTATTGGGAATCATTCCCCATCTGAGTTTGAGCCTTTTTTTTACGGCATTGACATTTCAGGGAAAGTGGAATTAGAAAAGTTTTGAACGGGAAAAATGTTGGGGAGACCTGACGACATCGTTATTTTTTCCGGGCAAAGGCTCGAAGCCGGAACTCTTTCATTTCCACTATCCCCTTATAAATTTGCCGTCAAAAACAAAGGCTCTCAGACGGGGTATACCGGACTTCGAATGAGGAAGCGGACAGCAGAAAAGACCAATGAAAGACAACCGGAAAAATAATTCATACCGATTATTCAAAGGGTGCACAAGGAGCTTTTGCGACATACCTTAATAGGGCGGTGGAATAAGAGGTATGTATATTGAAGGAAAGTATAAAATCCACAGAAACGAACCCTTAAAGCGAAACCTTATGGGTTTTACTGAACAAGATGGTTTAATTAGGTTTCATGAAAATAAATACTCTTATAGTAACGTGAGTTCGAAATAAAATCAAAAAATAGCAAGTTGTCCGTCATTGACAAAATTCACGTCAATGGCGGGCTTCTTTTCAAAAAAACAGTATGCCGCGATAGCCGACAAGGAGTTGGCTATAAAGTTATTGAATGAACGATGTCTTGAGTGTTCAATCTGTGCTATGTTCTTCAGTTCGTCATTGACCGTTTCAATCAAGGCTCTTTTTCTGAGCAGAATCTTGTCAGCGACACTCATCAGTGAGTTCTTCATATTATTTTTAACTTTAGTGACAAGCTGTATGCCATTAAGGAAGAGGTTCTCAAATAAAGCCTGACCGATATATCCTTTGTCTGCGCATAGTTTTCCTTTGATGTTTTCCAGAAACTTGCCTTGTTTCAACGGTTCCCGGTCATCCACGTTTCCAGGCGTGAACATGAAATTGAGTATCTCTCCTTTGTCATTGATTATCAGATGTAGCTTGAATCCGAAGAACCATCCCATAGAACATTTCCCACGCTCGGCAAGTCCTTTAAATGTCTTATGAATCAGGATTCTTTGGTTACGACATACACGCAAGGGAGTGGAGTCGACGAAACTGATACCGGTACAGGTTCCCAGCAGGACTTTTTTGATGAAGATGGTCAGGGGAAGTAATACTTCCTTCTCCAGTTCCACAAAACGGTTATAGGAAACCTGACGCGGAAAAAGGTGTTTCAGATGTTTGCAGACATACTCCTTGTAGTAATGTTTGAAACAACGGAAACCACCGGAGTGGAACAGGATTAAAATAACCATAATCTCGGCATCACTCATACGGTTGGGTTTATTACGATGCCTGGTCTTCTTGTCCTCAATCATATATTTTTCCTGTTGCAAAGCAAATTCCTTGCAAAAATCATCGGCCATATAATAAATCTCTGTAATTTTAGACTCCGGAAACATAGTGGTAATCGTTTAAATCTTATAATTCGGCACTATAAATTTAATACTTTTATCGCTATGTTCCTAATTATCACTGAGATATATTTATTCTTATTTCGAACTCACGTTACTTTACAAAGGGATTGAAAAACCTTAGCAAAAAAGAAACGCACAAAGCGGGAGATTGATTCCGCACATGCGTTTCTTTGAGAGAGAAAAAAACAATTACTTCACATACGGAGCTATCAGTGCCTCAAAAGCCTCATCGTCTGATGGACGCGGAGCATCTATAGAAATAATCTTACCTTCCTTATCAAACAGCATAAAACGAGGGATAAACGTGATATTATATTCTTTGGCAAATTCCGATTCAAAGTTATCGGGAATGATGTATTGTTGCCAAGACGAATTATCCTTCTCCAATTTATCAAGCCACTCTTTCTTGTCTCGATCCAACGAAATGCTTACAAACTCAATGTTCGGATTATCTTTGTACTTTTCCACTTTTTTCTCCACAAAAGGAATTTCCAGACAGCAAGGACCGCACCAAGTCGCCCAAAAGTCGATATAGGTTACTTTGCCTTTTCCTACCACATCCAGGAAGTGCACAATCTTCCCTTCCTTGTCCTGCATTTCAAAATCGGTAGCCTTCACACCCGGCAACAATTTGGCCAACGAATTATAAATAGCTTCATTTTCCTTGAACTCTTCACTCTTGCCGGAAATTGTCCGATAAAGCTCAAACGTTTTCGCAAGTCCCGAAACGTCCGAATTCGACAGCATCTGCGTCATTCGCTTATCGGCAACCTGCCCGGCCCACTCCTTATTGGCTATGTTGTCACGCAGATAACTAAAGAAGCGTATTCCATAATCCATACCTTTATACAAGTCGGGCGACTGCTCCAACCGGAAATCTATCACCTCAATCAACAGATATGGACTCACCTTCGGGTCATTCAAATCTATAGAATTAACAAAAGCCATAAAACCGGCATCTTTGCTGGCATCATTCCCGTCATTTTTCAACCGCCGATAATATATAAATTCCATATCATTCATCATCAAATCCAATTCGGCAGTCTTCTCTTTTGCAAAAGCTTCGCATGTGCCTTCCAACGCCTTGTGCATACGCTGCTTCTGTTCGGCAATCTGATTCATGTAATTCTCAAAGGTAACAGGCGTTCCATCTGCATTCTTGAATACATAATTGTAAAATGGAGGAGTATTGAGATAATCAGATTCTTTCTTTCCCGTACCGGTAAATACGGCAGTAAGCTTATAATCCGGAACAGTAGCATCACCTATTGTTATTTCACCGTCTGCACCCGTAATCTTGACATCCAGTTTTCCTCCCGGTATCAGATAGCAATGAACACTCTTCTTGTTTTTCAGATAGTTTAAGACAAGCGACCCTTCTTCAGCCTTCTGCAAGTTTTTTACTTCATACGAGAAAGAACCGTCTGCCTGCAAGGGGATGGTGTCAGACTGTCCCCTCCGTGCAAGTATAAACTCACCCTTTCCTTGATAATCAGGTACATTTCCTGTAAGCAGAACCGAATTTTCAGATTGTGCGGAGCAAGCTACCCAGCCTGCTACCAAAGTGGCATACGCCACTAACCTTAAAGATTTCATAGTTTTATGTTTGTTAAAAATAGATTATTACTGTCCTCTCCATGACTCGTTCCATTCAAGAACCGTTTCAGGAATCGCTGTTTTCAGTCCGCTCTCATCCAATGTGAAGGTTTGCTCACCGTCAAAATGAGTAACAGGTTTCATATCCTGGAACAAAGGATCATTCCACAAACGACGGACGGTATACCAGCGATAGCCCGTAGCCATAAACTCGCGGTTCAGTTCGTCCACACAGAAGCGAATCAAATCTTCTTTGGTTGTAACCGAAGACGGGACTTCTTCATGTCCCGGCAACACACGGTATTTACGGAAATCTGCCAAAATCTGACGTGCATTATCTTCACTGCCCACACGTGCCTCACATTCTGCCAGCATCAGATATACCTCGGGCAGGTTAAGTCCAAGATTGATTTTATCACCAAGAAAGCCGGGATAAGGATAAGGCAACGGAGTTCCTTCTCTGTTGACCGTACAAATCAGATTCCGGCGCAGGTCATATTCGTCATACAACGCATAAAATTCAGGATTCAGATAAAAGGTAATTTGATCACCATATACAAAGTAATAAGAGTTCATCATTGTAGTCTGTTTGCACCACAATACCTGACTGCTGCTGAACAGATATGGCAAGATATCCATATCACTATCCAGTTCATCCGCCGTCAGCTCACGGTAGCCATAAGGACGCATCAGCTCATTGTAATCCAACAGATAAACTTCCGCAGCACTTTTCGGCAACAGTTCATAAGCGGTACGCAAGGCAGTAAGCGCCTTGTCATATTTCCCCATCAGGAAATACACCTTACCCATCAGTCCGTAACCGGTAGGTTTGTATACCCGCATCCGGTGGTCTACACGGTCTTCCAGATTAGGGCAGGATTCCTCCATTTCGGTAGTGATGAAATCATACATCTCTTTCATGGTGGCACGCCGGTAATTCATAACCGAAGTATTAGCTTCCGTCACCAACGGAACAGTCAATTCTGTTTCGGCATAACTCTCGTAATAAGGCAGGGCAAACCATTGTGCCAGCAGGAAGTGCATGTAAGCCCTACTGACGCGTGCTTCCGACTGCAAATAGAGCTTTTCCTTTTCGCTGCCGGTGGCACTCATCACTCCGTTTACAATGGAATTGAACACATAAATCTGCTTATAAGGCTCTACCCATTCCGAACTTTCCTGGTCGCCACGGTATACTTCCTGTTTGTATTGGAACGCATTTTTTATTGATGAGCCATAAAATGTATTCATATCCAACTGCGAATAGCAGTCTGGTGTAAATATCAGGTCGTCACTTCTCCAGAACGCATAATAATCCTGACTTAAGGTCAGGTTCATAAACAGTGTGGTATTAAACATACCGTTATACTCGTTTACGGAAGTAGCTATGGCCTTTCCGCGTGGGGCCTCGTCTAAAAAGCTGTCGCAACCCGAAAGAAGATTTACGGAAAACAACAGACAGCTTGCTATATATACAATATTTTTCATATTCCTTGTTTGTTTAGAAATTAATGTTCACGCCTATCGAGTAGGTCGGACCAAACTTTTCCTGATAGTTGTCATAAAAGCTCGAGTATGAATAGGCTTCCGGATCAATATCTTCTCCGTTGGCTGCCCAGTAAAAGAGATTTCCAACCTGAAGGTTTATCCGGGCACTTTCGGCATAAAACTTACGGCAAAGTTCTGAAGGCACACGATAGGTAAGCGTCAAATCACGCAATTTGACATAAGACGCATCCAGCACATTCCGGTCGGCACGATAATAAGGAGTAAAATCCACGCTTGAAGAATAGACAGAATATCTGGGTATATCCGTATAAGCCTCATCACCCGGCTGACGCCAACGCTTGTCAAAATCCTTATAAAGATTCTCTGTTAAACGTCCATTTAAAGCCACACACTGTTTTCTCATCTTATTCCCGAAATTATAGACAAACATGAATGAAAGCTCCCAGTCTTTGTAAACAAACCGGTTGGTCAAGGCACCGTAATATACCGGAATGGTTGTACCGGAATACACTTCATCGTCCTCATCAAGCGTATACAAATCATCGCCCGAAATCAATTCGCCCTCTTTATTGTATGCCTGTGGCAAACCTTCCGCATCCAGACCGGCATAACGGTAAGAGAACAACGGACCGGTAGGATACCCTTCTCTGTAACCTACGCTCTTTTGCATCAGGTTAATAGAATTGACATCTTCTACTTCCAGTTTAATCACCTTGCTTTTATTTTGAGAGAACGTCAAGATAGAGTACCAATGAAAGTCTTTCGACTTGATGTTATGACTGTTAACGCTTATCTCCAGACCTTTGTTCGATACCGAACCAATATTCCCGACAGCCATTGCCCATCCCGAAGTAGGATTCAGCGACATCGGCGCAATCAAATCGGTGGTTTTCTTGTCATAATAATCCAGCGTCACATCCAATCGATGATTCAATACCGAAAGGTCAAATCCCAGATTATACGTACGGGTTTTCTCCCACGTAAGCTTGTCATTGGCCGGAGTAGAGATGTCATAACCGCTTTCTTCAAACCAGGGACTGCTCGTCGCACTCAGGATGTCGTACTTTCCACCCATGCCCGGGTCGGGAGAGTTACCGGCAAAACCGTAAGTGGCACGCAATGTCAGGCTGTTAAGCCAATCATAACGGTCCATAAAACGCTCTTCCGAAATTTTCCATGCCAGACCGACAGACCAGATAGGCTTGTATTGGGTATCGGGATCACTGCCGAAAAGGTTTGACTGATCCATACGCAGGCTGGCATTCAGCACATACTTGTGATCGAAAGTATAGGCAGCGTTACCATAGAGAGAGAAATAGCGCCGCATGATTTCACCCTGTGAGAAGTATCTGTAAGAAAAGCCGTTTGATTCACCGTAAACAGGATTGCTGATATAATTGCGCAAGGCATAAATGTCATAATCCGTTCCAAGCATGGTCTGCATATCATATCCCCGCACAAAGGAATTATAGGTTGTATTGACATACTCACGCAACTCTGTACCCAACAAAGCTGTTATCTGATGCTTCCCATCCTGAAAATCACCGTCATAAGTAAGCTGGTTACGGAATGTCCAGTCAGTAACCAGACCGTTGTCCAAGGTAAAGTGTCCGCCCTTTGCCGGTAATACGCATTCCAGTGTATTAGCATCGGTCGCCTGCAGACGTTCTTCGCGCACCGCATACGTTTCCTGTGGAAGAAATGTTTCAGTCTTGGTATGAAAGCGACTGTACTGGTAACGTGTTTCATACCGCAAGCCTTTCAACAGAGAGAAAGTCAGACCGGTATTTACACGCAGATTGGTACTGATTTGCTTGCTGCTGGAACTGTTAAAATCATCTACCGGGAAAAAGCCCGTATCAATGTTGGTCAGCTCTTCCGCCTTTTCACGCTTGGCATCGGCAACGTAATAAACAGCCCAGTCGACAGCTTCTCCATTCTCGTCATAGAAGGTAGCGTATGGCAAATCACGATATATGGCCGTATAGGTCCAAGGCTCTACTTTCTTGTTCAGACTTCCGTATACACCATTTACCGTATAATCCCACTTCAGCCATGGTGTCAGGTTAAAATTCTGCTTGATATTGAACGTAAAACGATTGTTCATATCCTTTAAGGTTCCCTGTTCGCCAATATATCCCAGCGACACATAAAAATTCTGCTTGTCTGTTCCTCCGCTCAATGATATGGTGTGACGGGTCATCCATTTGTCACTCATAAAGTTGTCTTCGTAACTTTTCCGTCCATCCTGTGCCGCCAAACGCGCCAATGCCGCATCCCGCTCTTCCATGGAGATTTCCCCCATCTTATAAGCATACATGTAACGTTCGTGAGGCAACACAAAGGGGTCTGAGCCAGAACTTGTCGCCGTGGTAGAAACATAGTCATAATCATATACTTCCGAATAAAGGTCAAAAACTTCCTGCGCGTTTTTCATAAAGGTGGCTCCGTCCATCATCTTCATATATCCGTAATCGGGCTTCCCGATATAGGTAAACGAACCGTCGTACGAAACATGGGTCTTGTTGCTTTTCTGACCTTTCTTGGTAGTAATGACCACTACGCCATTGGCAGCCTGTGATCCCCAGATTGAAGCAGCCGTTGCGTCTTTCAGCAACGTAACGTTTTCAATATCGTTTCCATTGAGCAAAGTCTCCACCTGTTCTTCCTCCAAAGGCATGCCGTCGACAACAAACAGGGGAGAACGGTTAGAATATACGGAGGTAATACCACGGATGATGTACTTGTCGGCCCCCTCGCTCATGTTTACGCTCAAACCGGTAGCCAAACCTTCAAGGCTCTGTATGATGCTTCCCGTCAAGCCGATTTTGCTACTGACAGCGTCGCCTTTGATGATTCCATAAGAACCGGCACTTCTTTCCCGCGAAAGAGTCTGATAACCGGTAACCACCACATCACTAAGCAGCTGACTGTCATCTACCATAATAACCTTCAATGATTTGCCCGACGAGGCAGTTACTTCCTTATCATTTTTCCCGATATAGGAAAGAAGAAGCTTCACCGACTTCTTATCTCCCGAACTGAGCGAAAAGTTTCCGTTCAAATCGGTAATTGTACCTTCGTTCGTTCCCAAAACCCTTACGGTAACTCCAATCAGAGGCTCACCGTGCTCGTCAACTACCTGTCCGTTGACAGAGCCCGATAATGACTGCTTCAGTTTCCGCTCTGCCGCAACACGAAACACATGTATAAAGCGGTTATCTATTTCATAGTTCAAATCCGTATTCTGCAACAGTTCTGACAAGGCCGTCTGAACCGTAACATCCTTGAGTGTTACACTCACAGTATATTTCCCGACATCTTCGTAGGCAAACTGAATCTTGTAGTAGCCCGACAAACGTTCCACCTGCCGGAGCGCTTTCGACAACTGTTCATTCTTACACTGATAAGTAATGTTTTTTGGATTCACATCCGGCTGTGCCATCATTGCGTTAATGGAAAACAAACAGCCCAACAGTAGCAGGAACCATCTCCCCCTAGCTTTTTCTTTCTCTTTGCATAAATTTTGCATAGCGCATTTGTTTAACGGTTAATAATAAATAATACCATAATGTTACCGGATACAGCCATTACCTGTCTTTAATGGCGTACCTATCCGTTTCTCATCAAGCTTTTTGTTATTAATAACACGCAAGGCCTGAAAATGGTCACCCCCTTTTCTCAAAAAAATATACCCGGAACAAAAATTTTTCAAGAGCCGGACTGAAACCGGCTTATAAAAAAAGACGGCTCACCGGGAACCGATGAGCCGACAGATATCTGAACCAGCTGTTTTTATCAATACTTATTCACTACCAGATTATTGCCTTCGAGACTGACACGCACCTTGCGAAGACGGTTGAGGTTTTCAAGCGTATGCCCGATATCATCGTGACGCGAAGCACTGAAATGCATTTTCTGCCTCATCAGGTCCGAAGAACGGAAAACGACTCCCAGATTATACCAGCGTCCCAGCTCACGAAGAATGTCAACCAGCGAACTGTTGTCGAAATAGAAAAAGCCGTTTACCCACTGGCACACGGAATACGTATCTATCTCACGCACCTGTATCTGTCCGGCCGCATCCAAAGATGCGTCTTGTCCCGGCTTCAAAGTCACCTTGGGAGTTTTTCCGTCGGGAGTATATACTTCTACCGATCCGCTTACCAGAGACACATGCGAAAGCTCCGAAACATAACTTCTGAAGTTAAACTCTGTTCCGAGCACACGCACCTGCATCTTGTCTGTGGTAACGATAAAGGGGTTCTGCTCGTTGCGGGCCACCTTGAAATAAGCTTCACCTTTAAGGTTGACGCGACGTTCCTTACTTGTAAAGGCCGATGGAAATTCCAGACTGCTCTCGGCGTTGAGCCACACCTCGGAACCGTCGGACAGAATTACCTTGAAATCCATGCCACGGGGAGTAGAGAGTTTCTGCATTTTGCCTTCACCTTTTTTATTCTTCATGGAAGAAGAAACTGCATGCTTGCCTTGAGACTGTGCCACCGGCTGAAAGGATAATGAATCCTGCAACGAGATGTCAAACAGTTCGCTGTCGTCCTGCAGCAATATCTGTTGCCGCGTCTCGTCATAATTCATCGCTATTACGTGCAGGTCTTCGGCTGAAGATGACGGCAAGGCGAAATGGTTATATAGCAAGATGCCAACCAGCATGGCCGCGGCACCCGACAGGGCTGCCAGAGCAATCTGCCACTTGTAGGCATGCGTTCTGCCAGAAGTCTGAATCTGTTGCCTGCTGAACTGCTTCCACGTTTCATCCACATCGGGGCATGGAGTCTTATGACGCATACGAGCCATTTTTGCCAGCATGACATACGACTCTTTTTCCTCGTCCGTAAGTTCGGAAGCCAGAGAGTCATCATCCTTGTCCGTATCCAGACTGTCGGAGTTCAGCATATCCGGTGATGACGGTTGTTTGTGTATGTCTTGTTCTTCATTCATCATACCTATATAACACCTTATGTATTGAAATGGTTACCCCTTATTCTTATTTTTTAACTCAAAAGCTTTCCGAAACATGGTAAAGGCCTTGTTCATATGCTTGTGCACGGCACTTACGCTTATGTTCAGCATTTCTGCAACTTCCTGATATTTACGGCCTTCAAAATGACATTGTTCAAAAATCATACGGGTCTGCGGACCAAGACTGTCCATCACCTCATCTATAACCTGCAACTGCTCTTCATGGGTATCCACATCCCCACCTATCACGTTTTCACGTTTTTCAATCACTTCCTGTTGGTATTTCATCTCTACCTGTTTGTCACGCAGATAGTTAATGCACAGATTATGCACCGACCTGTAAAGGTAGGCTTCAATCCGCTCATTGCGCAAGCGCTCATAACGCCTCCAGGTATCACCAAACAGTTCGCTGACAATATCTTTTGCTACTTCGGAATCTTCCACCCAGTCCAACGCATAATAAAAGAGCTTGGAGTAATTCTTCTTGAACAACTCCTCAAATTCTTTCTCCCAGACTGTGTGTGCCGACATTAGTTCGATATTTTAAGATTGATTGGTGACAAAGGTACATATTTTTGTGAAAAATGAAAGTTGACTCAGTTTTTTTATTTTGCTTTCCTGCTTGGGGGTAATTCTTTCATTGGTAGTCATGGCTTTATGCATTCGGAAATTCTATGAGTATTATGATTTATGGTTCAAGATTGTACGCAAACCTCAATTGAGTTATATCTCAGAACTCAGTTTGTCCCCCATGCAGTGCAAAGAGAATTTCAACGAGATAACCCAAATCGTGAACGACAATTATCAGGAAATAGCCCATCGAAAAAAGATTGATTTACAGAAACTGAATGCCGAATACGCGGAGAAAGTCTCGAAAGTGGAAAATGCACAACAATACGGACAAATCCTGTTGGAGTATTTGGCTAGCTTGGAGAATATGCATACCTATCCTTTTTTCTCATTTCATAGCAGTAACTTCTCATTGGTGACGCGGAATGATTCTGTATGGGTCTCAAAGGACAGAAAGAACCTGCGGAAAAAAGATTTGATTATTGCCATCGACGGTATCGCCACGGCAGATTATATGAAAGAAAAATTGAAATACACGTTTGGCTCTACTTATCAAACAAGGAAAAAACTTGCAGCAGTAGGTGTGCTCTCTTCTTATGCAGATACTTGTAAACGAGTGACCGTGTTGCGTGGCGACTCTGTCTTTGAAGTAACTATACCTCTTTACAAAGATGAGGATGAGCAAAAAAAGCCTCAAGGAGTAGCGAAAGATAGTGTAAAATTATCTTCGCAAGGCATGAGCCCAAAAGTGTCTCTATTGTTGGCAAAGGCACTGAAAAGATTGGATAACATAGGTTATATTAGAATTCCTCATTTCTTTTCCGGAAGCGTGGAATATTTTTATAGTCAGGTTGATAGTACATTCAAATGTCCTTATCTCATCTTGAATCTGCAAAACAATCAAGGCGGAGTGAGAAGGAATGTCCTAAATATTGCTTCATATCTCGTTACAGAACCTGTTACCATGGGGGATATGATCATAAAATCAGATACCTCACGATGCTATCGGGGCAAACTGTTAGTCCTGACAGATGAATTCACTTCTTCAGGAGGCGAAATATTGGCTGCTATATTGAAATGTGACGGTAATAGGCAGACGTACCGGGGGTGATTGCGGTAGTATGGCATTTAATTTTAAAACCTCGCATGGCATTGAATTCAAGTTAGCAACAGAAATCCCGTATCTTTTACCAGATGGAACAACGTGGAGCGAAGGGGAAGGAATTGCACCGGACATTCAAGTGGAAGAGCGTTTACCATGGGAAGATAAGAAAGATGCCTTTCAAATAGCTTTGGAGTTAATAGAACATAACAAAAAACATTAGATTATGGATTCAAAGAGACCGTAAATAGAACTGTGTCAATTAAAGAATTGATTCAGTTCTATTTACGATTTACGTATTCCATCATAAATACTCCAATTACAGGTTTTCATCACCGAAGAGTTTAAGCTGGTGCTTGTTCTCCTCTTCTTCAGCTAATCTTCTCCGGCGTTCATATATCATGTGTTCCTCATGTTTAAGAACACTCAACATATCCCTGATAGTTTCCAGTCTTTTATCTTCATCTGTAAAATACGGAATATTCTCTTCGTCAGCTTTAGTGTACTGAGTGAACATATCGATATAGCACTTGAAATTTTCCTTCAAACAATCCGGCACTCTTAATGTCGATGTCACAAAACCGGTCTTACGTTTGGAACCAGCTCCAGCCCTTTTTCCACCACGTTTATCTTTCATTATCTTCTCAATATCCCAAGCAGTAATGGCAGTTTTTGATAAATAGATCTTCTTACCGTTTTCCGCCAAGGCATAATAGATATCATGTGGCCATTCTTTCCATACCTTCGTTATATGTCCCATGAAATAAAGGCGAAGGAATTCCTTAGTAAGGCGATTGTCGGGAAGTTTCCCGACTGAAGTTGTACCATCCATGCCAAGATAAACATCCACATCAATATTATATTTTTCAACAAGATCAAATTTATTATCCATATATGGTGATTTGTATGTTTTGGGACAAATATAATAAATTTTGATTATGTGACAAAATCAGAATAGGATAATATGAGCGTTTAGCGTTGTAAAATCCATTTCACAAAAAGCTTGCATATCCCATCAGGAATAAGGCAAGCCTACAGCATAATCACACGATGAGTCAGTCTTTCAAAGAATATGTCTTCACTGTTTTCTTACCTACCTTCTCTGTAGAGAAAGTAAGTTTATCTTCCTTCGACAACCATCCGATAGCTGCCCAGAACTCAGCCTCTGAAAGTTTGGACTCCTTCTTAAGATGTGCAACTTCAACACTCTTTTTACCATTAAGAATATGCCAGATGATGCCGGCATTCTGACCAATTAATACCTGTTCCATAATAAAATGATTAAATGAATAATGAAAATAAATATATTGAATGACATCTATAACACCTATGAGAAGATGTAATAGATATGCTTAAATACAGCTATAGATTTATATTGAAATGCGCTTTAATTTATTGTCAAATAAGAGGGGGAAGAAAAAGAGATATCAAGAATAGAATGCTCTAAGTACCTTATAACGGAACAAAGATAAGGAAATTATTTGAATAAAAACACAAGTAGATTGTACATTATTACAAAAGGGCATTATTACAAAAGGCACCGAAATAATAATAAGAGGGCATAACAGTAGCACATCAAAAATCATAGATGGCTCAACCATCATACGCCTGTACCAGATATAATCACTTTCGGTGCAGTACCAATAAAGAAACATGACCAAGAAACAAAGGTCTATGATGAAATGATAAATAAAATACCACTTGATAATTTTGAGAATCTTATTTTTCATAGCATCTATTATTGTAAAGAATTTGTAATCTATTTGACCGTAATGACATCGTCGAGATTGGTGGTGTACTGCTTGCTGATATGTCCGCATTTAAGATGCCATGACTTGTCCGTCGTACCCTGAACAGCCACCTTTATGGTATTATGCCCATTCTTGCGGTTAATGGCATCTATGGCAGCAGCTAGACGTGCCTGTCTGTCACGGTCAATGGTATCAAAAAGGTTAGTCTGGATTGCGGAATCGGAAACGATATTCCATACAATGACTCCGGCTTTCTTATAGAAATACCTGCCTTCTTTACGGTAATCCATGCGGAGTGCCCTTACTGCGGTGCTGACAAGTTCTTGAAGATCGTTGGTAGGCACCTGTAAATGGATGGTACGGTTGATGCAATGCTGCGGAAGATCCAGCCGAAAACGGCTGGTATAGGCGAAGACAGTTATCTCCGTACAGCAGCTGTGTTGCATCCGGAGTTTACGCACACATTCGGAAGAAAAGTTTGCCACAGCTTCCTCTAAGCTGGAGAAGTCAGACAGACCGGAATCAGGAAAACTGCGGCTGGTGCAGATACTCTTCTTCTGCGGAAGTTCCTCGACATCGATACAGCTTTCACCACGAAGTTCCTTCCAAGTACGTACACCTGTTATTGTAAGCAATTTTCGCACAAAACTCTCATTTTTCTGCGTGAAATCCCAAGCTGTATTAACACCGTAATAGTGCAGCTTGTCCAAGCCTCGATGACCGATACCCCAGACATCGCCAATTTCGAGACCTTGTAATGCCTTGATACGTTTTTCCTCAGTATCAATCATGCATACGCCTTTGTATCCCTTGTATTTCTTCCCGTAGCGGCTTGCCACCTTAGCCAAGGTCTTTGTCGGAGCAATACCCATCGTAACCGGAATGCCGGTACCCTTCCCTATGGTCTTTACAATCTTGTGTCCGTAGGAAACTAGCTGCTCACCTTCCCCGAAACCGGAGAAATCCAGAAACGCTTCATCAATGGAGTATTGTGTAAGTTCAGGCGTAAATTCTGAAAGCAGCATCATCACCCTGCGGCTCATATCGCCATACAGGTTATAGTTGGAACTGAAAACAGCCACATTGTTTGCCTCCAGAACATCACGTATCTGGTAGAGAGGCGTACCCATCTTGATGCCCATTGCCTTGACTTCGTTACTTCTGGCCACAACGCATCCGTCATTGTTCGAGAGAACAACGACAGGCTTGTCACGAAGCAGCGGATTGAACACACGCTCACATGAACAGTAGAAGTTATTGCAATCCACAAGAGCTATCATCTGCCTACATATTTGACCAGATCATTTCATAACAATTCTCGCCGGTTTGTTCATCAATGAAGCTGTTACTTGTATAGAAACCATTTCGTTTATAAAATTCAACAGCTCTCATATTCTTAGCAAAAACGCTCAATCTCAGAGTCTGATGTTTTTGTTTTACATAGTCCAGTAACAGTTTGCCTATACCATTCGAACGATGATTTGAATCAACAAATAAACCTTCTATATAATCACCATTTTAGCCTATAAAACCAGTTATTGAATCATTGTATAGGTTAATATATACCTCTGACTGAAGTAAGGCTGGTTCAACATACTGGAGGCTATTAAGCCAAAAATCACTTGGTATAAAGTCATGAGCTTCAAGATTAGCGTCAGTCCATATATTTAAGACTCTAGAGACATCTTCTCCCTGCAAATTCCTTATCATCTTTTTTTAAGCTGCCTTTTGATGTTATATGTAAGAACCCCCCATATCAGGAAGTTGTTTTCTTCGGTAATCTTAATGGGTGAATATTCCTCATTGGCCGGAACAAGCCATATACAGTTTTCTTTATCATCAAAACGCACAATCTTCAGCGTGAACTCACCGTCGATGAAGGCCACGACAATGTCACCGTCCTGAGGATCCAGTGACTTGTCTATGACAAGAAGGTCGCCGTCATCAATGCCACAACCCTTCATGGAATCACCGGAAGCACGGGCATAAAAAGTGGTGGCAGGATGGCGTATCAGTACCCTATTCAGGTCTATGCTGTCAGTCATGTAATCCTGGGCCGGAGAAGGGAAACCCGCCCTTACACCTTGATCGGCAAACGGCAATGGCAGTTCACTGCTAAGATCGGCAGAAAACATTGTAAGTTTAACATTCATCCGAGCAACCCTTTCTCAACCATTTCCTTTCGGAGGATTTCTTTCTCTACTTCTGTCATATCAGCAAGTTTTAATCTATGAGGATTCTGTTTCTGATATTTCTTGACATCTTCTATCACATTCTGGAAGTCATATAAAAACTCACAAGAAGCTCCATGTCTTCTGTAAATTTCTAATGCAGCCTCCAACACTTCCACAGTGCAGGAATCATCACCCTGAAATACAACAGCCGGTATTTCATTAACGAGGCATTTTCTTAATAAAGCTAGTTGATCTTTCATATAGCCACTATCCTATCTATTTATCATTATTTCTGACTGGTGTATAATAATATTATAGTTGTGTAACTTTATCCTGTCTTTATGTCCCTTACAGATATTTGTAAAGGACATAAATGGATAGTTGTGCAAAACTATCCCTATTATATGCCTTTCAATCTGCTTATAGAGTCTATAAACTCTTTGGCCGGTTTGAAAGCAGGTATATTATGTTCTGGCACAATTACAGTAGTGTTTTTACTTATATTACGAGCAGTCTTTTCTGCCCTATGCTTTAAGATGAAACTTCCGAAACCTCTCAAATAAACAGGCTCCTGATTTTTCAATGAACATTTCACTCCAGTCATAAATGCCTCTATTACTGTTAATGCTGTTGTATAATCTATGCCTGTGGCAGAAGATATTTGTTTAACCAATTCAGATTTAGTCATATTGTTATTTATAAAGGTTGATAATAAATATATAAAAATGGATGCAAATATAATAATTAGGATGCATCTAACTTCAATAAGGACAAATATAATGAGTCACCCCACAAATCAAAGTATAAGTAAAGCAATGGCTTTAAATAAGACCGAATAGCCGGAACCTGCAAATATATTTTCTTATTAACCATAACGCATGAAAGCTTTTCATATCCCTCTGGTATATGCTTATTAAGTAGAGAGATAAAGTTTATTATCTTCTGAGGAGTAGGCCAGTTCAAGAACTGAATGAGCACATTCATTTCATCACAATACACAGATAGCTTATATGACATATCATGTGAAGAAGCAAATGAAGAAATAAAAAGCAGTGCCTCTAAATAATTGCTTCCGACCATTACTTTTATATCCCGTTCACAAGATATTTTAGACAAAACATAATCAACCAGCAAAGGAGAAGATGAAGCAAGTAAATAACCTGTAGAGTCCGGATCACCGGACTTGTCCAGTCCAAGGAACAAGATAGGATTCCAGCAGATATATACCGAACCGGACTTGTCTGTCCGTATCGAAGCAAGACACTGTTTGTCGTCAAATAAAAGTTTTGTAATCCCGTTTACAGAATCAAACTGAAAAAGATTGCGATAGGCATTTTCCCCTGACTTATCCTGATGTATGGATTTAAGCAAATATCCATGCAACCCCGAAACATGCTTGAGCTTTACATTGGTTTCCTTAGCTGATACATCAAACAAATAATCAATTATCTGCTGCCTGCAGCAACGTACTGGTAGAGAAAATTCTTCGCACTCCTCCTTGGCCTCAAAATTGGCATTGAGTAATTCAGCCAACACATTTATTGAAAGGTCAGTAAAACCGCACAATTCCATACAGCAAAGTACGTTATTTTCATTACAGTAAATTACATAACCTCTATTGTTGATTCTATATAGGCGAAAGAAATCGCCATGCTCAACCGGAGTATATTTTTTTAAAAGAGTTTGAAAATTCATATTTGATAATTTTAAAGTGACAAATCATTGTTTTTATGTTTCCTTTTACGTTTGGCTGGCAGAAAATCATCTTCCTTATTTTTCCTGCCGCCTCCTGTAATATCAATATCTGGAATGAAAGGTAAAGAAGAATGTGACATATATTCATTGTCGCGTTCCAAAGACTCTCGCCACTCCCCTACCCTATGAATCGTGTTGTCATGTAAAAACGGATCACTGGAGAAATGTCTCTGAATATTTGCGAAAGAAAATTTTCGCGATATGTCTGAGGCCTTAAATTCAAATGCCATATCTATATCCATAATAGAAAAAGAGAGACCATATACGCCTTGGCTATTCACATGTTCTTTTATACCTATACCGGATTCTCCCAATAAACGCTTAAAATCTTCATAAGAAGCGGATTTTCCCAACATCAGGTTCAGTTTATTAAAAATGAAATGCTTCTGTTCATCGTAAGACATAGACCTTACATCAAAGTTCATATTTCCATATCTGAATTTCTGAGGTAAGGATGTATCCTTAATATAGAATGAATCTTCAGACAGGCCATACACATAATATGACTTGTCTTTTTTACTTGTCAGACGCATATATACTCCATCCTTTTGCAGATTGGACCTGAATTCCTGAAAAGTATTGCTCACGGCATAGGCTTTATCGAGTCTGCATAAAAGGTCCTCTTTATATAATGACTTCATAAATCCACCTTTTTTGAGAATGGAAAGAATAGCATCATACTCATGATTGCCTAGAACAGACATCCATTCTTCATTGCTCAGTCTTGATTTGAATAATCTATCGCCAAGCAGCTCTGATGCACCAGATGAGGATAAAATAGTCATCACCCTATCTTTAACAGCATAATTTCTGGCTGCCTTCTTCAAAGCATTATCAAAATAGTAGCGTTGTCCGGAAATTGAAGACAACCGTTCTTTTGTCTTTCCATTTTCCGTAAGACTGATAAGGTTATATTTCTTTTCAAGACCTCTCGCCAGTTTTTCCGACCGTTTATAATCCAAAGAATTCGATACGGATTTCCCTTCGGAATCTATGCGGCTGTGCAATATATGAACATGGGAATGCTCCTTGTCGATATTTAAAATGACCGAATAGCAACAGTTCCCATACCCCATTTTTTCCATATATTCTGTCGACAGATTAACCCAATCATCATCAGATAGTCTTTCACCGGGAGAAAGATTCAAAGTAATTTCAGAATAAGGCAGTTTCACCCTGTCATTAAGCGAAGAGAAAAGAAACATATACTCTGAAAATGAAGTTAAGGCATCACCCGTAGAATTGAATAATTCTTTGGCTTCACCTGAAGATATTTTCTCCAGTTGGTATTCGATTTTTCGGCACAATGTTGACATGGATGAAAAAGCCGGTTCAATTTTAGCAATCATTTCATACGAGTTTTTTTGTTATTTCTGATATCATATTTAACGAATCATGTATCTCCTGAAGGTGGATTTTTATGTTATCTTCATGAGGTATCAGGTTAATTTGTTTTGCTATCTGGTTAAGATTGTTACCTATTCTCTTCAATTCTATAACGGTTTGAATATCGGTTTTCGTAACGACAGAACCTTTCAATGACATATTGCGCACATAAGAAGATATATTCATATCATGTCTTTTTGCCAAAAAAACAAGCATCTCTTTCTCCTTTTCTGTCAACCTCAATATAATAGATTGGGTACGTTTTTCGTTCATAATACAAGTCCTAAATTTGTGAGTAAAACGAGCAGAATACATCAACTCGGTTGATGCAAGGAGTTTTTGTATATACAAAAACATACCTTGCGTGTACTAATGTAATAAATATGATTATGGTAAGCAATAATACTGAAGAATTTTCGTGATTTAATTAATCTGGATTAAAAAAACAAAGGTATAAAGAGTCCAAATATAGCGGAAGTTACTTTGTAACATTGTAACATTTGCAACAAAGTAACTTTGTACATATTATACATAGCAAACAATGTTACACTGTAACATTTGTACTAATGTACTAATGTGCAAATATTACATTAACACATTAGTACTTACTTACTTTATTACTTACTTTATTACTTACTTTATTTATTTCTTTCTTTATTAATATATTAAATATTTTATTTCTTATTTTCTTTATATCATATTAATGTATGTATTTAATTTATTATGTACGATATGTATTACTTATATACGTTAGGAATAAATATCTTTCTTTTTCACGTAATAAATTATGTTATTTCTTGCATTATTAATTTCTAAATTTTATATTTGCACAATAACTAAATTTGATAGATTATGGGGAAGAAATTACCTGGTATAACGTTAGCATTCGAAAACCCCAAAGGTGGGGTTGGAAAATCAACACTGACTGCATTATTCGCAGGCTATGTACATTCATTGGGTGAGGACGGCATAAAAATTGGAGTTGTGGATATTGACGACATGCAGAATACAATGGGAAGGCTTCGCCAATCCGAAAGTGATGAAAGCAACAACTTGAAGGAAGAATACGAAGTAATGAATATTTCTTCCTCAGAGTTCATCAACCAGCTGGATTTCCTGAAAGAAAGTTTTGATGTCATATTAGTTGACTTTCCGGGTAACCTTAAACAAAATGGTGTGGTAGAAACCTTGCATTTCATTGACATCGTTATTATGCCTTTTGAACCGAACAACACGGATTTAAGTGCTACTTTATACTTCTATGATAGTGTATATAAAAACATCATAAAGGCACGAAAGGAAAATGGCATGAAGACAACCGTAAGAGGTGTGATGAATAGGGTAATGCCAAATGTTCTGGAGTTTAAGGAAATAATTAAAAATAAGGAAAATCTACCTTTCCAGCTCATGGAAAGCTATATCAAAGATTCGAGGGTGGATTATCAGAGGAACCTGTCAACATTAAGCAGCAATTACCATCATCCGTGTGACCAGTTCTGTGAGGAAGTGATAGAATTAATCAGCAAACATATTGAGGAGGAATAACATGGGAAATAAGACGACATCAACCGGCATGAGCAAACTCTTGGCCAATGCATCCAAGATGGAAAAGGAAATAAAGGAAACGGAAAATGTGGCTCCTACAATAACAACGAATCCGGAACTAGCACAAAAAGAAGAAGGGCAGCAAGAAATAAAAGAAGCTGTTAAACCTGAAAACGTACTTTCGGAAAAAAAGGATAAAGCCATCCAAGAAAATGTCGAAAAGGACAAAGAAGCCAACCGAAAAGAGGAGTATAACTTATTATTCCAGGAAAGGAAAATAAAGGAGGTGGAAATGATCCGCATCTCAAAAGAAACACATGGCAAACTTAAGAGACTTGCAAATGTTTCAGGTGTAAGTATGCATGTGTTAGCCACCAATATTCTTGAAGCCGCATTTGAAAAATACAATAAAGAAATTCAAGCGGCAGTAAAGAAATATATGAATTTATAGGATTTTGAATCTGACACATAATCAAAACCGAGTAATGGGCAAAGCCGGTACATCAACATTACGGCTTTGCCCGATAATTTCCTTGGCAAAATTGCAGATTCCACTGAGGTTTAGCGCAATAGAGAGGCGATAACCCTTGTAAAGTCGGATATGTCACCTTCGACACTCGCTTTCTCCAATGCCTGCATATATTCGTTTCTTCTATCAACTGGAATGACTGTCCAGTTATAACCGCCGGAAGCAAGCATCGTATTTAGTATAAAACGCCCCATGCGTCCGTTGCCATCCATATACGGGTGAACGAATACAAAGAAGAAATGCCCCAATACAGCCCTGACAGCCGGACTGGGTTCATTCTTCAATAAGTCGAAAAGGACATCCATCGCATCATTGACAGCGGTAGGAGGGAGGGGTATATGCAACGAGCCGCGTATATACACCTGTCCTGTACGATACCCGACTAAATCTGATGGCTTTAATATATTCGCAACAATGAAAGGAGACCACATCTCAAAATACCAGTTCCCGTGAGATTCCTCAATGGCTTCACCCGGATTCTTACCTTTCAGGATTTCCAATATGGTACGTTTTACCTCTTGAAATGCCTGATAATAGCCTCGCGCAACCAACGCATTCTTTTGCTCTTTATCTTCACTTTCCGGTTTCCAGTCTCCGGCACCTACCTTTGCAATCAGTTCGGGAGACACTTTGTAGCCTTCTATGGAAAGCGAATGATAAGCATCCTCAGTATACCTCTCATCGACACTTTTCAGATACCCTTCTATATCAGCATTCATTCCTGGAGCCTTTGGGAACAATGACAATACTGTTTTTCTCATATTCTCCCACATAAGTCTCAGCCGGGTGGCATAGGGGGAAATCTGATAAGTTATAGGAATGGCAGGAGTGTGGCTGAAAGGGTCTTCTTCAACCACATTATACCCAAGTCTTTTCATAAACTGCATTATGGCATCAGCGATTTTGTCATTCCCTATATTACGGAAAGCACCGACTATTCTACCTGCTCTTAATGAAGCTCCTTTCTCCGAAAGGATTCTGATAAGGTCAGAAGCATCTTTTACCATTGACAGACAGGTGCGTGCGGCTACCTCTTCCGTCTGAAAATAGGAAGGGGAGGCATAAACCAGCCCTTCAGCCAATGAATACATATTCACACCATATAAAGGATGCTTGGTAATCTCTGCCGGAACATCCGCTTTCAAGTCAAACAGAGAAGTACCATACATCAGTTTTATCATGTTATTGTTGCCATGCGGGGAACGTATAATCGATTGTACGGGAATCGTGCTCTTCCCGGAATGGATGTCAAGTGACTGTTCAGGAGTCAGGCACCACTCATTTCCGAACCGTTCTGTAGCATATTTAGCCACAAAATACCAGTACGAGGTGTACCATACTGTTGTGTCCCCTTCTGCACCCGGTCTAGAAGAAATATACCAGCCTTTCATCACTTCCTGTAAATATCCGCTTTTAAGCAGCCTGTTCAGGTGGGTACGGCTGATTTCATTTGTTCCTTTCAACACAACACATGTTTTATCGTCCTGTAAAGCTTGCAGCACCTTTAAGGACTCAACCATTTTTTCCGCTATCGTTGCCATATAATAGAATCACAAGTTTTTTATTGTTTGCAGTTACACGTTTTATTTGATTTGCAAACACACGTTTTTATTTGCAAATATAAAAATTAAAATCCATAACTAATTATTAATTAAAGAAATAATTTTTATATCGAATAAACTATCAGGTTTTCTAGATAAATGCATGTAAGCCATCGTTAACTTATATACTAACATAACAACCGGACAATTCTTCACAACTGGCACTGCCAGCGAAGGCAAGTGGGACACTTTTACACATCTGCAGGAATAGCTTATTTTTCCTGTAAAACCCCAACTGTTAATAAAGTAAAAAACACAAAGGTTCTCTCAGATAATATTTTTCCGAAAGTATGTATCCATCAGTCGAAGCATTTGTTTTTATTAGGTTTTTAGGATATTAGGAAAATGTGGGATGGTTTTACACATCTGGTAAAATCAGGAAAGCCCCGCAAGCTGCTTTCAGAGGGAGCTTTTAGGGATTTTGAAAAAAGAGAGAAAGGACACTTTTACACATCTGAGGGATAATCTGGGACACTTTTACACATCTGCGAAGATCAAACGGGACACTTTTACACATCTACGAAGATCAAACGGGACACTTTTACACATCTAATTGAAGTAAACGGGATGGTTTTACACATCTAATCGGAGTAAACGGGATGCTTCTGCACATCTGCAAAGGTAAAAAAAAGAGGTGTCGGGACGGTTTTGCACAACTAATGAAGGAAAGAAATTAATCCAAACAGGAAAAATACAATGTTTATTTTTGCACCAGCCATTTGGGATGCGATTTATATTGGCTTACAGAAAAAGCAAGTGGGACACCTTTACACATCTGGAGATAGAATATAGTTATCTATTAGCTATTTAGTGTATTATTTATACACTAAATGAATAGAAAATCGCTATATTTGCGAACAAATGGCGAAAATGATGGCTGAATCTGAACAATATAAAGAATTAAGCAGGGTACCACGCACACTTAGCGAGCCCTACAATGGTGATAATCTTGATCTGCTGATTGAATCAGGAGGAACAATCATGCATGATATTATAATTTTTGCCGCCAATACACAAATGAAGGACTTGTTTGGTGAAACTTGGTTTTCAATGGAAGACTTCTGCACTGTAATGGGGTATGAGAGGACAAAGCTCCAGCGTAAATTGACCGAAGAACAAAAAGCGAAAACATTTGGTGCAATTAAACCAGTCTATAAGACCGAATATGCGGGTGAACAGATAGAGCACCCCATAGAGACTTTTTTTGAATCCGCCTTATTCAGTTTAGGGAAGAATACACTCAGTGTAGCCTATAATGTCAATGGAGCCACAAGATACAAATTTATCCCTATCTTGGAAAGCTTCGACATTAAGGACAATTTTGGGACAAAGAAAAAGACCAAACGAATGTATAAGGTCAACCTGAGCAAAGAGCTGAAGAATCTGATGTTTACCGGATATAACCTGATAGACCTGAAGGATTATAGGAATCTGCCAAACAAAAGGTCTTACAGGAAATTCTATCTGAATTTATCAAAAATGATTTTTCTTATCAAGCACAAGATTCAAGCCGGTCAGGAGCCCGAGTTCACTATGACCGTAGATGAATTAGCCAGGCATTTTGACATTAACATCGCTAATAACCATGACCGCAAGAAAAAGGTGGTTACAACACTAAACGCAATTAACAAGAATCTGACACAAACGAGGTTCGAATACGAATTTGTTAAAAGGGAAAATGAGAAATGGGCATATAGTATCAAATTCAGATTTTCCGAAGAAACGCTCAAATACTTCGATGAAAAAGCAAAGGCTATAATAACCTCCCAATATTATGAAGGGCTAAAAGATGCCTTCTTAAAGAAAAAGGGTGTGCAAGTATATGAGACCTATAAATATAAAGATTGCTTCGTATTCGGCAGCGGTAACTTTAATGAGGAATTTACAGAATGGGCATACAGCGATGCCGACAAAGAACTGAAGACTGAGATATACAGAAACATTTATATTAATGTTATGAAAATGCCGCCTAAAGAAAATTATACTATAAATATGGCAGATATTAGGCCTAGATAAAGTATTAATGAATAACTTTTCATAAATTTGCAACGGATTTCCATGAAAAATGGGAGTCCGTTTTTTTACATACATACAGCTGCCAAACGGAAGAGTGGTGTCAGAAGTTAAACTATAAAGCAGCTGCGAACCCGTACCGGATAATGCGGCGCGGGGAAGCAGTGCTTTATAAGGGCCACACCACTCCCTCGTTTGGCAAGGCGGAACCGTGCCATTACATAAATTTATGGCACCGACACAAATAACTAGACTTATTGATGAGACCATCAAGAAGATGGGGCTTCAAGAACACATCTGTTTCACACAGGAGGAAAAAGAGTATTTTGAAAAGAATTTCGAATCTTTTCATTTGAAGAAAGGACATTATCTGATTACTAAAGATGAACTGGTGGAACATTTCTATTACCTGGAAAAAGGAATCCTGAACATCTGCTTTCCGGATTCCAAAGGTGGGTTTATAAATGCAAGGTTTATGGATGACAGGGCATTCATAAATCCTTTTTTCCTGCACAATCCAGAACACAAAGCCTGTTACAGCATAAAAGCGAATACAGACTGTAAGGTATGGCGAATGAAAAAGCACAGAGCTTTTGAAATGTTCGCTGAATCCTTCAATTTCTGTAAGCTCACTATTTTCCACCTTGAAAAGTCTCTCATGCACAAAATAGAAAGAGAGGAAGGAATACATTGTATGACCGCACACCAAAGGTATGAAAAGGTACTAAATAAAGAAAAATGGCTTTTTAAGCATGTGCCGTTAAAAGAGATAGCGAGATACATCGGAATAACCCCTCAGGCTCTCAGCAAAGCTAGAAAAAAGATCTTCAGATAACCCCATGGAAAGGGCAGGATACTTTTACACAACCGGTATCCTGCCTTTTTTTATTGTCTAGCCATTATATGTTTTACATCATAGGAAAAAATGAAACTAGATTAATAAAACGACATACCGCTGAAATTAAAAAATCATTTTATTTGCAGTTACGCATATTATCTATATGTTTGGACAAAATCAAACAATTTTTGTAACAGATTGGACGAAATTCGATACAATTACTAAATTAGAATATGATAAAACATAAAAATAAGAAACTAGATAATATTAAGAAACTGTTTTGAATTGATTCAAGAATAATGTTACAGTCTCCTTAAAATT
>ENA-UOIW01000035-UOIW01000035.1-human-gut-metagenome-genome-assembly--contig:-P58-NODE-35-length-128630-cov-32.058293_pt1 | contig 128630 bp, 106 predicted proteins | sample MGYA00242334_ERZ723881 | MGnify/ENA metagenome assembly ERZ723881 | reverse complement strand
CAGTCGAATCGGATATATCTGTCTTGCAGTTCGCTCATAGTGGTTGATGGTTAAGAAGTTAAAGTTTTTCTATTTCTTCCAGAGACAGCCCTGTAGCCTGTGCGATAAGTTCGGGCGCTATTCCCAGTTTCTTCATGTTGGTCGCATTCTTCAGGCGTTCGCGCATTTTCCCTTTCTCTATGCCAATCTTTTCTCCTTCTTGTCGTCCTTCTTGTCGTCCTTGCTGTAGTCCTTCTTGTCGTCCTTCCTGCAGTCCTTCCAGCTTGGCGGAACTTAACACGTCGTTCTGTATCATGACGGCGTTAAGGTGCTCGTCGTAGACTTTCCGCTCCTTGGGAGTCATTGAATAATAGCACAGCTTTTCTCTTGCCTCGCTCAGTCCCGGTGCGGTCGTGTCCTTGTTGATGATGCCTTCCTTCAGGTAGCGCATCCATTCCTCCAAAGGAGTTACAGCTACCTTGTTGAACTCGTTCACGCGTATCAGGATGTATTCGGGGAATACCGAGGCGGGCGTACGGGTGACGAAGGCGTTCCGTTCCTTCCGGTTCACCTGCAGCTCGTCGTGCGTATGTACGCCGATGAAGCGGTTCTGTCCGTGATAGAGATAATCCTTTCCGATGCCGATGTCGAAATAGAGGATGCTGATGGAATAGACCTTCTTCACTTCGCTGTACGACTGTCCCAGCGAGATGTGTTCGGTGATGGCTTTAGCCACTCCGTAGAGGATGCGTTCCAGGTAGTAGAGCTCGCGTGTGTTCTGCACCTCGACGATGATGATTTCGTCCTTGCTGTTCCTGGCTTTGATGTCCACGCGGTTGAACTTGTCATCGGCTGATTCCTGGTTGCTTTCACTTTCCAGAATCTCGATGATTTTAATCGGTTCTCCTAAGAACACGGTAAGGAATCCTTCGAGCACATCGAAGTTGGCTTTCTGCCTGAGCAGTCGCTTGATAGCCCAGTCGAATCGGATGTATCTGTCTTGCAGTTCGCTCATAGTGGTTGATGGTTAAGAAGTTAAAGTTTTTCTATTTCTTCCAGGGACAGCCCTGTAGCCTGTGCGATGAGTTCGGGCGCTATTCCCAGTTTCTTCATGTTGGTTGCATTCTTCAGGCGTTCACGCATTTCTCCTTCCTGCATGCCAATCTGCTTCCCTTCTTGTATGCCAATCTGTTTTCCTTCTTGTAGCCCTTCCAGCTTGGCGGAACTTAACACGTCGTTCTGTATCATGACGGCGTTAAGATGCTCGTCGTAGACTTTCCGTTCTTTGGGAGTCATCGAGTAATAGCGCAGCTTTTCTCTTGCCTCGCTCAGTCCTGGTGCGGTCGTGTCCTTGTTGATGATGCCTTCCTTCAGGTAGCGCATCCATTCCTCCAAAGGAGTTACAGCTACCTTGTTGAACTCGTTCACGCGTATCAGGATGTATTCGGGGAATACCGAGGCGGGCGTACGGGTGACGAAGGCGTTCCGTTCCTTCCGGTTCACCTGCAGCTCGTCGTGCGTATGTACGCCGATGAAGCGGTTCTGTCCGTGATAGAGATAATCCTTTCCGATGCCGATGTCGAAATAGAGGATGCTGATGGAATAGACCTTCTTCACTTCGCTGTACGACTGTCCCAGCGAGATGTGTTCGGTGATGGCTTTAGCCACTCCGTAGAGGATGCGTTCCAGGTAGTAGAGCTCGCGTGTGTTCTGCACCTCGACGATGATGATTTCGTCCTTGCTGTTCCTGGCTTTGATGTCCACGCGGTTGAACTTGTCATCGGCTGATTCCTGGTTGCTTTCACTTTCCAGAATCTCGATGATTTTAATCGGTTCTCCTAAGAACACGGTAAGGAATCCTTCGAGCACATCGAAGTTGGCTTTCTGCCTGAGCAGTCGCTTGATAGCCCAGTCGAATCGGATGTATCTGTCTTGCAGTTCGCTCATAGTGGTTGATGGTTAAGAAGTTAAACGATGAAGCCGTATTTCTTCCATACAAACAAAGGTAAGCATTCTTGTTGATATGCGCAAATGTCTCTTCCCTGTTTTCAAACTGCCTTGCAAAAATCTGCGTTTGAAATTGAACACAGAGGCACGGAGACACAGAGAAATAATTCTTTTGAAACGCAGATTAGCGTAGATTCACGCGGATTCTTTTCTAGTCACGCTGGATTTGATGGCATAAAAAAAGCGGTTCCGCAAGGAGCCGCTTTTTAATATAGAGTAATCAGTTAAGATTAGTTGTTGAATTGGATTGTTACAGGCACACTGTCCTCTAATTCATAATCCCAAGCATCAGTTACTGTTACAGGCATATCTACTGTCTGAGTATTAGATACTGATGTACCAAATACTTTGAATTCACCCGGGATAATAGTCTTTCCTGTAAGATCAGCAGGATCTGTTTCCGCTTTTGTCACAACCACATTTGAGATGTATTTATCATCATCTTGAGATGGGATAACCGATTTAATCTGCGGATTTTGATACCACGTTGCATCCGGAGTAGTAGAAGTAGAAGCAGGAACTGCATCAGGCACTGCACTATATGGATTATTATTATAGTCATAACCTCCAATCATGTCACCTGTAATAGAAGCTCCATTTATCATCTCATTACCACTGATAGTAATAGTATTACCTGTAACAGGTCTTACTTCACCTTCATAAATCGGGCTCATCAAGCGGATTTGGAATGAATATTTATCATCGCCTTCTTGAGTATAAATCCAACCTTGCGCAACAGGTACACCACTAGTATTCACGACATTATTATAGTAAGTTTTGCTAACTTCAATAGTTACGGTTTCACCATAACCATTTGCAGGCTTATTATCATCAATACCCTTATTTGTGTTATCAAAGTCCAATGTCGTAGGAGTTGTACCACTAAATGTAGATGCACTCAAATCAAATAAATAGCCACCGTCATGTCCGGTTTCGCCTACATTACCATTAGCAAAAGCCACATTTGCATTCGATACAAAGTTACTGAAGTATCTCTCTAAGTCAACACTTGTTGAATTCGCACTATAAGTTGTACCATCAATAGTTGCACCTGCAGCCTTGTAGAAATAAGCATTGATTACACCATTTTCTACATAACCTTCCTTAATAGTGAACAAGTCAGCCAATGCAGGAGCATGGAACTCAACCGGAACGATGATACTGTTCAAGACTTCAGAAGCAGAACGTTTAAACGTTGCTTTAATGTAATAAGTCTTATCAAGTTCAAGACCATTTACATTAGTATTATTTACGTCTACTTGAATAAAGTTTGCATTGTTTCTGTTAGCAGTAGCCGGATAATTAGAATTATTCTTCGGCAATACCTCTGATACAACATTTGCAGTAATACCAGCAGGCAAATTACCATAAGTACCATCTTCTTTATCTGACCATTGAATATCTGTCAATGTCAAGTCAACATTCTGCATCCATTGGTTCAGATTATCGCCCAAAGAAGTCTTCATTGTAGCCAAATCAATGCTGAAGTAGTTAGAGTTGTTATCTTTGTTAACATCATGTTCATGCAAGCCATATTCTGCAGCAGCACTGATTTCACTGTTCAATACAATAGTAACAACTGTCTTGTCAACTATACCATTATTTGCTACCGTATAAATAATTAAATCAAATTCTGCCGGGATAGAAGAAACATCTGGATTCTTACCAATAGTGAATGTATGAGCGTCTTGATTAAATGTCAATCCGTAAACATCGCGATCTGATTCGTCAGCTGTCAGATACATATCATACAAAGCTGAAGCTTCTACACCTTTTACTTCGTATGCTTTTCCTGTTTTATAAGTAGCTGTACCGTCTGTATCGCCATTCAGATTACCAATTGAAGTAATATATGTAGCTTCTTCTCCTGCAATAGAGATTTGCGATAAAGTCTCTGCGCTAATGGGGAAAACATTTAGCTTATATTCACTACGGAATGCATGGTTTGCATTTACAGCATAAGCACGATCTGCTGGTCCTACTGTATTAATTGTAGTCCAAACGTCTGCGGGGTTATTATTTTTGGAAACAACTTGGTTAGCCATAGATAAAGTCCACAATCCGTTACCTGTAACAGCTGCTCGTCCGTTAACTCCAGTAGTAGACATTGGATCATCATCGCTATCCTGAGATGCTTGTGCTGTCAATACAACCGGACTCAAATCTTGGTTCTTCGTATCTGTTAAATAGAATTGAATATTTTCAGCTGGTACTTCTACAGGATCAATACGCAAATCGATTTTTGACGGAGAAGCAAAGATATAATCATTATCTGCAGGCACATCTTTGTTACCCATCCAAGCGTCACGATTATCTAAAGTTGCTTCGCCAGTTTGGTTACTATATGTGAATATTTGAGCAGAAATATAGAAATCTTTATCATTATCACCTCCACTAGGTGCTGTATAACCTGCAGGTTGGACAACATTTTCTCCCAAAGTCATTTCAGTAATAGACGAAGCAGCTGTCGGCAATTCAACAGTCTGCGCCTGACCGTTAGCATCTACGATAGTAAATACATAGCCTTCAGCTTCGCTACCTGATACAGTAATGCCTGATACGGGAATCTTAGTGTCGGTATATTCACCGTTTTCACCCAATACCATCCAAGTTCCAGCTTCGCCTTTCTTTACCAAGCCTACTTCCACTTCAGCTTCAGTCGGTTCAGTAGTAGCATAGAAGCCTGTGCCTTCGCCGTTGATGATAAGTTCACCGTCTTCGCCGATAGTAACAGTCTGTGCAGTTTCGCCGCTTTCCGTTTCAACGGTTACAGTCTGTGTAGTTCCATTGGAGAAAGTGAATGTAATCTGGTTTCCTGTACCAGAAACTGCAGAAACATAGTTTCCTGCATTCACTAAGTTTTGCAAAGCTTCGATAGCATCAGCATTTGCATCAATCTGGCTCTGCAAATTGTTGATGTCATCATCATAGTCTTTACAAGAGGTAAAAGTCCCTGCCGAAGCGAACAAAAGCGCTCCGAACAGAAGTGCACTTAAATACTTTTTTCTCATAACAAAATAAATTTAATTTATAAATTAAAAAACTCAAATCGTTCTAACTCAAGTCATTACGCACACCGCCTCAACTCAAATAAAAGCCTCAAACAACTACTTCAGTAGTCGCGCCGACTACAGACACATATTTTACAAATCATTGATTATGAGAGATATAGAAAAATTCAATTAAGGGTTATTAACTAAATGGGACGAAAATGTTCCGGTTTTGTAGTCCAAAAGTTGAACTAAAAAGGGCGCAAAACGGGCTGAAAAAGGACAATATGAAAGGAATTTTGTATGAGAAAATTACGCAACATCAAAGATTAACATAGTTTAACGCGCTGTTTCCAGGCCTATATCCAAAGAGCCGGAATAGACAAACCACGAGATAAATATCAAGACCGTAGCTCGTCTTTTAGGACAAAGTGGACTAAAGCATGCAGAAAAAATACACCCGTGCGGTGGATAAAAAGAGCAAGTGACAATTAGGCTGCCCGAACCAAAGTTTTAAAGATAAAAGACTGATCTCTGTAACCATGAGAATAGGAATATTAACAAATATTTTAGAAGGAAATTTGCAAACAAACTCCTTGGGGTATTATATTTGCAGTCATTAAGAGCATCAAGAGCGTTTAAATACGCACCAACCGAGCGTCACTGTAGCCACGGTGGTAAAACGATGCGGATTGTCTAATCAAAAACAAAACAGTATGGATGACCGTAACATTACAAGTGGTAATCGCCACAACTCTTTCAATCAATCTCTTTTCGACGAAATAGCGCTTGGCCGTATGGAAGAATACGATGCAAGCAAGCTGAACTGTTGGGCTTTCTGCAAGGCTACGGATGTGCGCAACAACATTACGCTCAGCTTCGGAAACTTATGCAAGGGCTTTCCGTTCCGTCTCTGTGGGCATTTGTTTCAAACCAGCGAAGCCGCTTATCTCTGTGGAGAGTTTTCTTCGGGCGATATAATCGGTGAGGCTGTTCAACGCAGCTTGACGAAAGAAAAGAATGCTTTTCTGGCTAAGAAAGTAATAAAGCGGAGAAACATAGAATATGCACGGAAGGACTGGGAAGAAATCCGTCTGCAATGGATGCTCTATGTGGTTTGGGGTAAGTGTGTCGGCAATGAGAATTTTCGGAATTTGCTTATTTCATTGCCTGACGATGCGGTGATAATCGAAGATAGTACAGCAAACCACGGTGCAACCTCTTCTGTATGGGGCGCAAAGAACAAATGCCTAAGACAGGTCCGCAGGCAAAGGACAAAGGAACTGTGCACTCAATTTCCAGCAATGAAGAAGAAAGACCTCAATGTGCTCATATCCCGTGAATGCGGTAAAATCACAAACATAGGTTGCTTTATCGGTCAAAACAATATGGGCAAAATACTGAAAATGTGCCAAATAGCTTTGAAGCATAACCTGACTCCACCCATCGACTATGGACTATTGAAGGAAAAGAGAATCTATTTATTCGGTGAATTATTGACTTTTGACAAGGAGGAATGAAGATGAAAATCGAAAGGTTTAAAATCAGCACTCTTTACAGGGATATAGCACTGAAAGGCGTTTGCCGGGTGATATATCCATCCACTTTTACAGTAACTATGGAATAGCTATGGAAGAAAATATCAATATCATAGAAAACAGCATAAAGCTGCAAGACGGTCGCGTCATACAAGGATATCCTAAACAAGATGCCATGTTGACAGAAGAAACATTGACTACCCCAACGGTAGATACCTCTGGCGAATATTTCAGTATAAAGCATAAACCGTCAAAATCCAAACCTACGCAGGAAGAAGAACTCAGCCTACGAAAGTTGTTTACTGACAATGCTTTTCTAATTTTGGCTAATCGCGAACGTATTCTGAGCGACAGCAAGATGTTGCTCACACCGGTATGCGTAAGAAATGGTCTGGCTTATTCCGGTGCATTTCAGACAGCCACATTGGGCGTTTATATAGAATGGTGGTTAAATGCTCCTTATGCTGTACTGTTTGACGAGAAAGACGACACAATGTCTTTGATATGGTTTGTGTCGGGCAGTCCACTCAGCGGTGGCAATCTTTGCGCAAATGTCACCGAAAATGGAGAAACAGCCACGGTAAGAGTGCCGTTCTTTAGAGAACTATGGCCTAAGTTTGCCGATATTACAGCTGATTATCACGAATCTAAAAGGCTATATCAGGCATACACTTTGCCGGAAGTCATTGAAATATTGAAGCAAGAAACAACGGCAGAGTTTTACAAAGAAAGCATAAAGGAATTTCACTATCAAGCCAAAATACGCTTGCTATGTGCTAAACTTCAAAACCAGAAAGAACAGTGTAAATCCACTCAAGAGGCATGCAATGATTATCAGCGCAAATGGCATATTGCGTTAATCAACTCAAGATTGGATAAGGTTAAATCTTTCTATGAAGACTATATTCAGAAGCAGGAAGCCTTGCGCATAAGAACAGAGGAACTCAGGGAAGCCAATCATAAACTGAAAGCACAATTGCGAAAAAGAGAATTGACGAACAAACAGTATCAGCCACTATTGACAAAAAATAAGAAAGAGGTTAAAGAAATGAACTTTGATATGTATCGTTTCAAAAAAGACGGACTTGCCGCTTTATTTCCCGAAATGACAAAACGTTTTGGTGAAAAGGATGAAATAATACACACGGAAGAAAAAATACTGGATGAAATAATAGAACGGTTTGACCCCAAAAATCCATCAGCAAACCAATGAGTTGCGAAGGGAAGGAAACGAAAAAGGAGAAAGATTTTCGTCTTTCTCCCCTTCGTACCCAGACCCGGTACAATGTATAGAAATCATAGGAAAATAAAAGAATTTATTTCCCTTATTATCAGTCATTTGTGTATTTCCTATTTTCTCCGTTTTTGCCATATTTTGCCCATTTTTCGTCATTAAGTACACTTTTAGTACACTTTGAAATTCCATTTTCTTTTGTACCTTTGCAACATCGGAAAACAAAAGAAAATCAATCATTTAGTGTAATCACCCGGTTACGGTACCTAAATCGGGATAAAACCTCTAAACAATGGCAAAGTTAGAAAATAAAACGAAAGAAAATCCTAAACTGGAGCAAAATAAGCTGTCGGACGGCAGAATCAGCCTGTATCTGGAGTATTATTTGGGTAGAGAGGAAAAGCCTGTATTGGATGAAAACGGTAATCAGGTGTATTATGACAGTGGCAAGATGCAGGGAAAGCCAAAATTCTCTATCAAGCATCACAGGCGAAAAGAAAACCTCAGTTTGTATCTGATAGAAAAGCCTCGTACTCCTTCGGAACGCCAACAGAACAAAGAAACATTAGAGCTTGCTGTAAGAATACGTGCGGAGCGTGAACAGGAGTTCAAGGAAAGTATATTGGGCTATCGCTTGAAAAAAGACAGGCATGTGAATTTCTTGGATTATTTTCAAGCTTACATTAACGATTATACAAAGAAAGACATTCGGATGGTGCAAATCGCATTAAGCCGTTTTAAGGACTTTCTGCAAGAACATTATCCAATGTATGAGTTCAGCATTAAGCCGGAACTTATTACAAAGGACATGATGGAACAGTTTGTAGCTTATCTGCAATCCCGAAGCGTGGGCGAAGGAGCCAAAAGCATCTTTCAGCGTTTCAAGAAGGTTATCCACTATGCAATTGACCACGATGTGATGCTGAAAGACCCTTGCAAAGGTGTCACCTGTAAAGTGGACGGGCAGATTTTACGTAAAGACGTACTTTCGCCGGAAGAAATCCAGCGGTTGATTGCGTGCCACTATGACAACGAGAACCCCAATGTACGGCGTGCATTTATCTTCTGCCTGTATTGTGGTTTGCGCTTCTGCGATGTGAAAGACCTTACTTACAGAAACATTGACTACTCCAACAAGCTGTTGAAGTTTGAACAGACTAAAACTAAAGGACATTCTGCCAATAGTGGTGTGGTCATTCCGCTCAATGAGGGGCTTCTTTCGCTTGTGGGAGAGCCACCGACAGACAGCAACAAAGACGCTCTCATCTTCAACCTGCCTTCTTATGAAAGTTGCTGCAAATCTGTCAAGCGTTGGGTGAAAAGAGCCGGGATAGACAAGCACATAAGCTGGCATTGCGCGAGGCACTCGTTTGCAGTAAACATCCTTAATAACGGGGCAAATATCAAGACGGTTGCCAGCCTACTCGGACATAGCGGACTGAAACACACGGAGAAATACACCCGTGCGGTGGACAAATTGAAAGAGGATGCAATAAACAGCCTGCCGGAATTAAAGTTTTAAGAATAAAAGGTTTATCTTTGTACTTATGAATTTTGAAGCATTAGTAAAACATATCGGCACGATACAAAACACGTTGCAGGCACAAGCCGCACATGCTGTAAATCTTGCCCTGACTGCCCGCAACTGGCTCATGGGTTGCTATATCGTGGAGTTTGAGCAGAATGGTGAAGACCGTGCCGCATACGGCGAACAACTGTTAAAGAAGCTGGAACAGCGGCTGAACGTCAAAGGGCTGAACGAGCGTAGGTTTCGTGAGTTTAGACGATTGTATCTCGTTTATCCACAACTGAAAGAGCCTATCGCATTGTATCTGACATCGCAAATTCGGCACACACTGTCCGCCGAATTACAATCTTCTAATAATCAGACAAGTGAATGGAATACACAAGCTGATAGATTGTTTGAAAGATTACCATATTCTCATTTAAAGTTTATTTCTAAAATAGAAAATCCGGTCAAACGTGCTTTCTATGAAATGGAAGCAATAAGAGGTTGTTGGTCAGCAAGAGAACTGGAGCGGCAAATCAGTTCCCTTTATTACGAGCGTAGCGGACTATCTAAAAACAAAGAAGCTCTATCTGCCTTAGTGCAGCAACATGCCGCACAATTACAGCCCAAAGATGTTATCAACACGCCCGTTACGTTGGAGTTCTTGGGATTGAACGACCGTGCCTTGGTCACTGAAAGTGACTTGGAACAGTCCATTCTCGACAACCTGCAACGCTTCCTGTTGGAAATGGGACATGGCTTCTGCTTCGAAGCACGCCAAAAGAGAATTCTTATAGACGGGGATTATTTCTTTGCCGACCTTGTTTTTTACCACCGCATTCTGAAATGCCACATCATTGTAGAATTGAAGATAGACAAGTTCCGCCACGAGTATGCCTCGCAACTGAACCTATACCTCAATTACTATAAGGCGGAAGTGATGCAGCCCGACGACAATCCCCCTGTCGGCATTCTGCTTTGCACCGAGAAGGGCGACACATTGGTAAAGTATGCCACTGCCGGATTAGACCCGAATATTTTTGTGCAGAAGTACATGATAGAACTTCCCTCCGAAGAAGAAATCAAAAAGTTCATTTCAGAAGCAAGCTATTGAGGATAAAAGCACTGCTGGCGAAAAGAGAAGAAATATCCATCCTTTTCTCTTTTCGTCAGCACGTTTATTACTGCCAACAAGAATAGGTTTAGGTTGGTTTGAGTATATAGACAAAGGAACAGACTAAACTTGTAGATATTTTTAAGGTGCTATTTTTATCATCAGAGTTAATTTGCTTAAACCTAACGGGAAAGGAATAGTCTAATAATTGATTAGGTTATTTCTTTTCGTTATCTTTGAATGTCATTAAGATGATAGGTTATGAAAAAGTTTCTGTTCATATTGCTTTCATGGGTTGTTATATATGGGCTTCCTGCTCAAAATAACAACTTTACGGATATACCTGCATTATTGGAAAACAAGGTATGGAAAGTGCAATTGCCACAAGACAAGCAATATGCCATGAAAATGGAATTTCGCAATGCCGGATGGAGAAGCGTCTTTTTGTATGATGGTAAGAGAACGGAAACTTTTTATTCTTATTCTTTATGTGGAGATACAATTAAAGTCTTTGAATCGAGGAAAAACTACATTATCCAAGAGCTGACTGATAGTACATTGGTCTTTCTGTATCTGCCCAATACACTGACTATTGGTGTTGGTCCGGTCAGATGCGTGACTGACAACAGCCTGCAAGGACAACGAGCGAATGAGAATCGCTTGGACAGCATTTGGCGTGCGGAAATAGGTTGGAACATAGGTGTTCTGGATATGTCGGGGAGTCCAATTAAAGACTTATCAACCATTGAACCACCCCGATGGGCAAAATGGAATTACGATTTAGAAAAGTATTATACTTCCCAAATGGTATATCCCGAAGAGTTGTTGAAAAAGAACCAAGCCGGATATTCCGTAGTCATGTTCTCTATCGATACCTTAGGGTTACCTCACGGCATCAATATCTTGACCACCATACATAAGGAGTTCGACAAAGAAGTTATCCGGCTGACCAAAGAATTGCCGCATTGCTTGCCATGCAGAGACAAGGATGGCAAGCGAATGGAATGTTACTATGCGGTCTATGTGCCTTTCCTGCCCCAACATTACCGAGACAGGGTGAAGGCGGACAGTATCGCAGAAGAAGAACAGAAACACTGTTTTGTGGAATGGGAGGCTGTCTCTTTTTTCCAAGACGGAAAACCATGGTCTGCGCAAAACTATATCACCCAACACCTGAAGTATGACCCTGCATTATTAGGTGATAAACAACAAGTGAGAGGTATCTATACGATACGGATTAATTCGTATGGAGAAGTATATGAAGCCAAAGTCTTACGAAGTTGCGGCATACAGGATTGGGACAACCAAGTATTGGAAATCATCAGAAAGATGCCTCGCTGGACACCTACCATCAATTATTATGATAAAGGAGAATATCGGGAATCCATGTGGACTATACCTATATTTTTCAAGAAGAAAGGAGAAGTAATACAATGAAAACAATCGTCTTATTTGCAATGCTGTCAGGTGCAGTTTGCCTGAGTTGCACCAACAAACGGCAACAGTTTCAGCCGGAAGCAACGCCGGATAAGGAATCGGCTATCATCGGTGGAAGCGATACGGTTACAAGCATCCAAGTTGCATCGGCGGATAGAGATACCGTCATCTATGATACGCCGGAGTGTTACCTTTGGTATGTCGAAGACTTGCCGGACAAGTACAAGGACAAACCTGTTTCCATGTGGACGGAACATCCTGTTTATTGGGAGAATGTACAAGTCATTAATGTGTTTATTACAAATCCTACATCAACCTCTCTGATGTTTGGAAGAGCCTGGGTTGTAGAGCAATGGAACGGGAAAGAATGGACTATGGCTAAGACGAAAGGCGACATTGTTTGGAATGATGATGGGTTTGAAATACAAAAAGCTCCTTTATTGTATTGCTTCCATTTCCCCGTCAGCAGGTACTATCATCTTTCCAAAGGGAAATACCGGATATGCAAATCGTTTCATGCGAAAAGAGAGGATATGGAATTGAGTGCAGAGTTTGAAATTAAATAACAGCCTTATGAAAACAAGATTATCAGTATTCATTATCAGCCTATTGGCAACCTTTTCCTTGCAGGCGCAAACCAACGAGCGTTACATCGAAGTGACAGGCACATCGGAAATCGAAATCGTGCCCGACAAAATCCATTATCTGATTGAAATCCGTGAATACTTCGAGGAAGAATTCGATGGTAAATCGAAGCCCGAAGAATACCGCACCAAAGTGCCTTTATCACAGATAGAACAAGGACTAAGGGAAGCTCTCGCCCAAGCAGGCATTCCGCAGAACGCTATCCGTACACAAGAAATCGGCGACTATTGGCGACAACAAGGGCAGGACTTTTTAGTTTCCAAGAATTTCGACATCACACTGACTGACTTCAATCAGATAAATGAGATAATCAAGCACATAGATACGAAAGGCATCCACACCATGCGCATCGGTGAATTGGAGAACAAAGACATGCTTGCCAATCATCAAAAGGGAAAAATTGAAGCATTGAAAGCTGCCCAAAAGAAAGCGACTTATCTGGTAGAAGCATTAGGCAAGAAATTGGGGAACGTGATACGCATTGTGGAAGAAGGGAGCAGCAATGCTTTCCCATTTGCGCAAAGCAATGTCTTGTCATCCGATGCAGTCTCATTCGAAAGTTTCCGCACCATCAAGAAGAACTATTCCATGCTGGTGCGTTTCGAAATCGTAGATTAAAGTAAGGTGGATGAAAATTAATGAAAAAAGCCGAAGTAAAGATTACCCCCTTTTACTCCGGCTTTTGTTATTTGTTAGCACTAAGGATTCCCCAAACGGTCAGCCTCCCTTTTCAATTGCTTTGCCTGTTCATTAAGCAGCCTTGCCCGTTCCAAGGCTTCCGCCTGCCTGCGGCAACGTTCCTCAAAATCCAGCACCGAATCCGTCAGGTTGCGGATGAAACGCCCGTCCCGCTGCCACTTGAATTTTTTCTCCAGCCATTCAAGGGTGGTGCCGTCTGCCTGCCCCTGCATTAGCAGGAAGCGGTATTTCATGTCGTTGTCCTGCAACTGTCCCATCCGTTTTGCCAGACGGACATTCAGGTACAGGGAAGCGGCGCAGACAATCAGACCTGCCGAAAAGAGGAACAGTCTTGGACGTACCCACGAAGCGACCCTGTTGTAAATCCGCCGGTAAAACGGTAAAGGAGCGGCTTCCTCCCTCTCCGTCTTGTAAGCGTTCAGGGTCTTGACCATTACATTGAAGCAACGGTAGGTTTCCAACGCTATTCTCTTGGTGTCCTCAATGTGCTTCTGCTGACCTTGCATCTCGTCCCTTATATTGTCAAGTTGGCTTTGGACTGCCTGTAACTCTTTTTCGGGAATCGCCGGGTTCCTGCGTAACTCCGACAATGTCCGTTCGATGACATCCAGCCTTTCGAGCGTTTCTTCCCGACTGGCTGGCGTTACCTGCACTTCCTGCTTCTCCTTCAGTTCCGTGACCATGGAGAGAAGTCCCTCTAAAATCAAATTATCTTCCATATCCGTTTACAGTTTAAGTTGTCTTTTCTTTTTCTTCTTCTTTTTTCTCAGATTCCAGTCAATTTCTTCGTCCGATGGAGCAGACGGCGAAACATCAAACAGGCTGAACAAACCGCCCATTGAAGGGCTGTCGTTCCTTTGCGGTGTTTGCTCAGGCTCCAAAATAGGTGCGGGAACTATCTGCTGTCGGCTATTTTCTGCGGCATTCATTTCTGCGTTTCCGAAATGCTTATCCAGCTTGGAGAAGCTGAAACTGCGGTCTATTTCCGAACCTTTGAACGTATAGGCACCTTTGGTGAAGGAGATGCCCTGTACCTCGCCTGTACGCCCTTTATATTTGAAGCGGATGCCGATGCCCTTTTCTGCCAGCCGCTTTTCCAACTGCTTCCAACTTTGGGATTTGCCGATTTCATTCCTTACTGCCGTGCAAATCTCGTATTTCGACTTGTCCGGCTCTTTCAGGCGGTGCCGCTTAACCTGCTCCTTGCCTTTGGCGAAGTATAGTCCATGTTTGGCTTTCAGCTTCTTGCACACCTGTTCGTTACGGTACATGTCATTCCTGTCTGAAATGGTCTTGCCGTCGTTGCCTACGCGATTGAACACGATATGTACATGCGGATGCTCCCTGTCCTGGTGGCGCACGATGATGTACTGCGTATCGGTGATTTTCATCTCACGCATATACTCTTGCGCAAGTTGTATCATCTTCTCGTCCGTCAGCTTGGGCGCATCGTTTACCGAATAGCTCAGCGCGATATGTCCGACTGGCTTGCCCAAACGGGGATTCATGGAGGCTTGTGCGTAGAAGCTGCGGATGATGTCCTGCCTGTTTTCCGCCAGTACTCCGTCCGCATGGAGCAAGACCGCCTGCTGCTTGCCCAGCACGTAGTCCACACAGCCCTTAAACCCGCTTCCTTTCCTTATTTTTCCAATCATCCGACAAATGGCTTATGATTTCTACTATCCTGTTCTTGAGTTTCACCAGTTCGACCGCCACTTTTGCAAAGCCTCCGGCATTTGCCCGGTGCGCCAGTTGGTTGATGTTGTTGGCTTCGCCCGCCAGCTTGCGGAGGGTGTCCGCATCCTGCCTGTTCAGCCGGGGCGTTATCTCTGCAGCCACGACTGCCTGCCGTACATACTCGCTGACACGCAGCCCGGCTTCACCCGCCCGCTTCTTGATGGCGTAATACTGCAACTCGGTCAGCTTCGTACTGACCACCCGTCTTTGCCTGTCTATCCGGTTCTTTGCCGGACGACCGCCTGATTTGTTCCTTATATCTGTCATACATTTTTGTTTTTAGAAGTTGTCTTGAAAATTGCGACCGACGGGAGCGGTTCCCTTTGCGGATAGCAAAGCAAGGTGGTTTCGGTCTACCGAAACATAACCTTGCTTCCCCTAAGAACCATCTGCCCGTTGGTCACAGTGTCTATCTACGCAGGGTTAGATACCCCTGCCTTTCTTCTGCCTTAGCAGCAGTTTCTGTCCGTTTTTCTGTTCCTGCTTCCTGCCGCACAGGTAATCGTTCAGGTCGGAATATCCCCGATAATTGTGCGAGAAATCACGCACCCGGTAGGAGTATTCCGCTGCGATGGCTTGCGTTGCCCGGATGCCTGCCCCGTCATTGTCGAGCAGGCAGTGGATGCGTTCATACTGCCCCAATGTGTCAATGGCTTTCTGCACGTTGGCGGTGGAGTTGAGAATGACGTAATCCTGCCTGTCAAGGTTGGGCATGACAGGGCAGTTCTTTGTCCTTAGCGTGAGGAATGAAAGATAGTCCATGAAGCCTTCGAACACCAGGCACTTCTCCCTCGGTTCGCCCTGTTGCCGGATATGGGTGATGTCTTTCGGTGCGATGCAGCCTTTGAAAAAGGAGTTGCGCACCTCGTAGCCGCCAGCCACATTCGGGAAACCGATGGCAAAGTAGAGCTTGCCGTCATGAGTGAAACGCAGTTCCCTGCATTCTCTTTTTGCCAGTGTAAGGTCAATGCCACGCCCCTGCAAGTAACGGAGCAATGCCGGATGGGTGAGGTCACGGACTTCCAAATGTTGAAAACTCGGTGCCGACCTTTGCTGCTGAAAAGAAAAACTGACCGGACGGACATGCGGTGCCTGTTCTGCTATCCGGTTTAAGAGGTATGGCAGATGGTCAGAACAGAAAAGTTCCTGTGCCAGTGCGATAATGTTGCCGCCCTTGCCTGCGCCATAGTCATACCATAGGTTGCGCTCGATGTTTACCTTGAAGGACGCTTCATGTTCCTCCCTAAGTGGCGATTTGTACCATAGGTTCGCTCCCTGCTGCTTGACGGGTGAATATCCCAGACTGTGCAGGTAATCGGCGATGGGTATTTTCTTTGCTTCTTCAATGTTCATAATGCAAACTTTTTAGTGGGTGATGAATAATTTGGAAGTGTGCCAGTCCGGTTTAGACCTTCATATATACGCCCGTACTGTACCGGACTTGATCGCCGGAAGTGACGGGAAACAGGAAGTCTGTTCCCCTTATATATATGTCCGAACTAAACCAAACCTGTTTTTAGTAGTGAAAATCGGGATTGTAACGGTATCCCTTTCCTTCCTTTACAATCATACGCTTGTTCACGAGGAACGTGTTCAGTGCCACAAGGACATTGCGCCCACGCTCGTAGCCGATGCTTGCATAGCCCTGCTTCAACGCCTGTATGACGTTGGGATAGCCCTGCACGGTCCGTTTCCCGAAACCGTTTTCCAACGCCGTGCGGTGCTGTTGTTCGGTCAGTTCCGTAAGCGGGAAACTTTTTTCCTGCTTGGGCTGCTGGAATACATAGCCGTCTACGACTTCGGGCAATGCGCTGTCGTTGATGCGGAAGGCAAAAGGCTCGAAGTCCCGGTCGCGTATGTGTGTCGCCTTTACTTCGCTGATGTTCCCGTCCTGCGTACTCTTGGTGACTTGCAGGACGGTTTCCGCCTTGTTGTTCAGTTCCGTGCCGATATGTCCCCTCGTGTTGTCGTCCCCTTTGTTCAGGTGCAGCACGGTATGGATGTGCAGGTTGTACCCGCTTGACCAGCGCATGAGCAGGTTTATCAGGTCGGTTGATTCGCTGGGACTGTTGATGTCATACATCAGGTCGCGGATGCCGTCAATGATGAGCAGCCCCACTTCGGGCATGTTCTCCAGCATATACTCGATAATCCGCTTCCGCATGTCAGGGGTCTGTTCCCTGAGCACGATGAAAACAAAGTCGTCCCTGTCCTGGTCGGTCGGCAGTCCGGCAAGCCGCAGGATGCGTTCCATCACCTTGTGGCAATGGTACCTGCTCTGTTCGGTGTCCACATAAAGGATTTTCCGTTTGTCCGGAGGCAGGCACGCCGAATAGTGCAGCACCTCGTCATTGGTCAACGCCGCCGCAACGATAGCGGAGATGTTGAACGTCTTCTTGCTTTTCGCCTTGCCTGTGGACGCGCTGAAGTTGCCCAGCGTCCCGATGGTGGAGCCGTTCACCCAAAGGATTTCGGGCGGCACGTCGTAAGTGTCCGTCACTTTCAGCCGGATGCTTTTCCAAAGGGCTGCAAAATCCTCTTTCTTCATGATGGCGTCCCCTTTAGCCTCTGTACTTTTCTTGTATTCCATAGGCTTTACTTCTTCAAGGGACGGTTGAGGATATACTTCTGCGCTTCCTGCTCTATCTGCGTTTTGGTCTTTACCGGATTCTGACGGAGCCATGCTTCCAGTTCGGATTTCTCAAAATAGAGCATCTTCCCCTGCGGCTTGTAGTGGGGAATCAGATTGCCCGAAGTTAGCTTGTAAAGGTAACTTTTGGACAAGTTGAGAAATGTGCTCGCTTCATCAAAGCTAAGCACATTCTTGGTCATGAACAGCATTCTTTCGAGTTCTTCCACTCGCATTTCCAAAGTTTTTTCCATATTGCTTGAAACTTTTTGGTGAAACAATATGAAGGTGCGCACCCTCGTTTTATTTTTGATGGAGCAAAAATCGGCATCCTCCAAAACATCAACACATAAGTTACGGGTAACTCACGTGAAATATTTTTTGTTTTGACCTATGCAGACATGCCGCATCGTTTGTTAACGGGGGCAAAGTTAAAGGCTTGGAAATGAAGTCTAATTGACCTTTGTTTGACCGCTCAGACCATGCTCAACCTTTTTGCAGTTGCTTGATGTATTTGTCTATGATTTCATATCCTTTCGGGTAGATGCACTTCACGTTGTCTGTCGCGCTCGACAAATCGCTGCGTGTAAGGTGCTTGTCTTTTATCTTGGCAAGTACAAGCCGGTTGTTGGCAATGACGGACTGCCACTCATAAGCGATATAGTTGTAGCAGCTAAGCTGCATCATCAGATAAGCCAGCAAGCGGTTGTTGTTGGATTTCAAGACCCCGTTCAGTTTGCAGGCGAAGAAGTCCGAAAGGATTTTGGAGGTGATTGTTGTGGTGAATATGTGCGCTTCGTTGATACATTCGACTAACAGTTTAATTTGTTTCGGGGTAAGGACTGATTTGAACGGATTGGATTTCCCAACTATTTTGGTCGACTCAGGCTGTGCCTTCTCTTCTTCTTTTGACTGTTCGGTCGAAGGTACGGATGTTGCAGCATACTTATTTTCTAACTGTTGGAGGTATTCCAAATATTGGGTTTGCACGACAAAGCGCACAATGGAGGAAAAGAACGGAAGTTGTTCATCGTAATATGTCGGTAATTGCAGGTATTCATCTATATTGAAAGAGGAGCATTGGAACGAAATGTATTTTTTCCGCTCGTCAAAAGACAGATTCTCGAAGAAACCGCTTTCCCAAAGGAAGTCCGGCATCAGTATGTCAAAACGTATATTGCGTAAGGCACGGTTCTTTTGACACAGGGATACAAGATTCTCGGTTACATTGAAAATTTCTTGTCGGATGTAGTCTTTCATTTGCGCTCCCGTCAAGTATTCACGCTTTAAGGCAAGCGCATTAGTTTTCATCCCGTATTCATGGGCAACACATTTATCAAGTAACTGCTGTATCTTTTTGAAGTTGGTTTCTCTGAAATCTTCCATATACGTTGTGCATTAAAATCGGTTTGGGTTACAAAGATAAGTGATGGATACCGTTTTCAGCGCAAACAAAAGCAGGAGAAAGGAAGAAATATGCAGCATGTTCGTTAAGAAAACATAAATAAGGAGTGCCAAAAACACGAAAGTACACGTTTCCTTTGTTCTCGTCAAAAAGTACACTTTTAGTACGCTTGCTAAAAAGAATAATCCCTGATAATCAGTCGATTATCAGGGATTATTAGTACCCAGACCCGGGGTCGAACCGGGATGGATTTTACTCCACTGGTGTTTGAGACCAGCGCGTCTACCGATTCCGCCATCTGGGCAATTGTTTTTTGAATTGCGGTGCAAAGGTAGGGAAAAGTTTTAAAAAAGCAAGCGAAGTAAATAAAAAAGTGAAAATATTTTTGCCTAACACTATTTAGAAAGCTATCAGGCGGTTTATTCAAAATATTCCCTTATCTTAGCGTAAACTTTTAAAGCCACCCTGAATTATCATGAACAACAACTACTATTGTATCATTATGGCTGGAGGAATGGGACGGCGGTTTTGGCCGTACAGCCGGAAGAATCTGCCCAAACAGTTTTTAGACTTCTTCGGGACAGGTCAGACCTTATTGGAGCAGACCTTCGACCGCTATAAACAAATCATCCCATCAAGCAACATTTATATCACAACCCACAAGGACTATGCACAACTGGTGCGCCAACTGCTTCCAGAGCTTCCCGAAGGGCAATTGATTGTAGAAGAAGAGAGACGTAACACGGCTCCTTCCATTGCATACGCATCGCATGTTATCCAGAAGGTAAACCCGAATGCGACCATCGTTGTGGCACCTTCCGACCATCTTATCCTGAAGCTTGACGAGTTTAAGGAAGCTATCCTGAAAGGACTCGATTTCGCTTCGAAGAACGACAAGCTGGTCACATTGGGCATCAAGCCGAACCGTCCTGATACAGGATATGGTTATATCCAGGTAGATGAAGAAAAGGAAGGGGACTTCTACAAAGTGAAGACATTCATCGAGAAACCGGCTCGGGAATTTGCCGAGATATTTATCCAAAGCGACGAGTTCTATTGGAATTCGGGCATATTCGTATGGCACGTAAATACCATCCTGAAGGCTTTCCACGAAATTATGTCGGACATCTGCCCACGTATCGAGTGTGACAAACCCGACTTTACCTCGTGCCCCAACATTTCCATCGACTACAGCATCATGGAAAAAGCCAACAATGTATATGTACAATTGTGCGATTTCGGCTGGGCAGACCTCGGCACATGGGAATCGCTTTATGACGCTTCTCCCAAGGATGCCAACCAAAACGTCATCATCCATAGCAACACCTTATTATATAATAGCAAGAACAACATCATTTCCCTCCCCGAAGGGTTGCTGGCAGTCATTCAAGACCTGGACGGTTATCTGGTAGCCGCAAGCAACAATGCCTTGCTTATCTGCAAGAAGGATGACCAGGACGCTATGCGCAAGTTCATCAATGATGTAGAAATGAAATTCGGCGAGAAATATTCTTAAAATAATGAAGAATGAAGAATTAAGAATGAAGAATCTGTTGACGTTTTCTTTTTTAAAACGCAGATTAGCGCAGATTTACGCGGATTTTTAATTCTTCATTCTTAATTCTTAATTCTTCATTTATAAAAGCCTGTCAATACTCGAAGGTAATACCGATGGAGGGGAGCAATGTTCCGCTTTCCTGTTTGATGGATTTCATCACATAACGCTGTTCGGCAAGGGGTGCCGAAGGATTCTCTATCTGTCCGGTACTCATCAATACATCAGGCTGGCGCAACTTGCTTGCCGTGATATTCTGTATGTCGAGGTAAATGCCGAACATACATTTCTTCCAATAAAACATCTTGTCTACACGTATGTCCAACTGGCCGAAAGCGGGCAGACGCTCCATATTATAGCGGCTGTAATCATAATAGGCTTTGCCTTGCGCGTTCCAGGCACTCACCAGGGAAGACTTCTCCACATCGTAAGGTGTATAAGGCGAGCCGCCTATGCAACATATCTTCATGCCTACGCTCCAGTCGCGGGGAAAATTATACGTGCCACTCACATTGAAAATAAAACGGTTGTCCCATGCCGAAGGCACATAGGCTTCTTCGCCCCGCTTGCGGAATTCACTCTTAAACACCGTGAGCGAAGAAGACAGATTCAACCGTCGGGCAAGCAACCACTTGAACATCAATTCCACTCCATACGAACGTCCTTCGGCATCTGATAGAAGCCTTTCATTGCCGATAACTCCGTAATCATTCCCTTTACATGCCAACGGAATGCCATCGGTCACCGACAAAGGCATGTCTTTATACAATTTATAGAAGCCTTCTGCCGAAAGTTCCATCGTCTCATTCGGGTGCCAAACCAGTCCGGCACTGGTCTGCGATACAGAAGTATAATCCAGGTTACGGTTGACATACCGGTCTCCATCACCTTTGAAACCCAAGGCTGTATAGGGCGGGAGCTGATAATACAATCCTGTATGTCCGCTTAAGAACAAACCGTCTGCCAGCCTCCACGACACGGACAGGCGGGGAGAAAGCTGACGCCAAAGCTCTTTCATCTTGCTGTTGTAATTATTGGCATCGGCACGCACACCCAATGAGGCTGTAAAACGTTCGTCGGGAGCGGCATAATCCATCGAAGCATACAGTCCCCACCGGAACAGATTCAAATCGGTATGATAATCGAAAAGATGTACGGCATCGGTAAAGACTTGCTGGTAAGTGATATTGGTGTAGTGCGAGTAATTCAATTCCACTCCGGCATTCAGTTTCCATACGTTCCAACGGAACGTATTTTCCAGCCGAAGCTTGGTTTCCTGCTCTACCGAGCGTAAGCGCAACATCAGATTGTCTTCGCTGCTCTCGTCATTATCCCGGTATTTCAGGTTACGGTTGTTCAGGTAACTATGGCTTAAAGTGACCGACTGTACGTGCGGACCGGCATAATGACGATATACTCCTCCTACCGTATAGGTTTCCTGCTCTATCTTCGGCAGGTAACTCAAGATATACTCGGCATCTTCTCCGTCGATATCCAGGTTCAACTTCATCCGGTCGATACCTCCCAGTCCTAAAACGGTCAGTTCGTTATGAGCGTCGAAACGGGTTTTTATTTTGAAAGAAGCGTCTGTATAGGCAGGCAGGAAAGGCAAGCCTAATAGCTTGAAAAGCATCTGTAGGTAAGATTGGCGTACCGACACGACATACGAAGTCTTGTCGCCCAAATGTCCGTTGGAGGTCAATGACACTTCAGATGCGCCTAACGTCGCCTTCACCGAATTATGCTCCATATCCCCGTCGCGCAGGCTGAAGTCGAGCACCGAACTTAACGCATTGCCCCGATTGGCAGGAAAAGCGCCGCTATAAAACTTCACGCTCCGTATCAGGTCGGCATCAATCAGTCCCACCGGACCGCCTGAGGCTCCTTGTGTACTGAAATGGTTGATATTGGGAATCTCCACTCCGTCCAGGAAAAAGCGGTTTTCGGAAGGGCCGCCACCGCGCACAATCAAATCATTCCGATAGCCTATGGGTGAGAAAGCCACACCGGGATAGTTTTGCACTACACGTGAAATGTCGCGGTTAGCGCCCGGAGCCTTTTCTATCTCCTGCACTCCGATAACCCGCAAGCTGACCGGACTTTCCGGCACACGCCGGAAAGGGGATGCCGTAACAGTCACTTCGGACAACAATGCCCCTTCTTCTTCCATCTCTATTTGGATATGCGGCGTACGGTGATTCACGCGATATTCCGGTGTGATAACCGTCTTATAGCCCAACATGGATGCCTGAAGCGCATAAATGCCCGGCGGCACCTGCTCGATAGCAAAGTGTCCCTCGGCGTCGGTTGCCGACCCGATGCCCAACCCCATCACCAGTACATTGACAAATTCCAATGGCTTGCGCGTATCACGGTCGATTACCGTACCTTCTATCCGGTATTTCTGCTGTTGGGCAAAAAGCACGGTTCCTGTTAGCAACACCAGCAAAAAACTTACATATATCCTTTTTATCATAAAGAAATGATTGCACCGGTAGCTAAAAAGAAAGCCATCCGATAGAAAGGGATGGCTTTCACACTACATATTATATATTAAATAGGAGGGAGAATCTATTTTGCATTACCTTCCCAGGCTTGACGGATAGCGGCGGCTATTTCCTTAAACTCCTCATCGCTCAACTTCAATTTCGGATTGGAGAACAGCATATCCTTTTCGCTTTGCATCGGGATGAGATGGATATGTGCATGAGGCACTTCCAGACCCAATACCGCTTCGCCTACCTTACGGCAGGGAAAAGCTTTCTGAATAGCCAACGCCACGTGTTTGGCAAATACGTGCATTGCTGCCAGTTCTTCGTCGTCGAGGTCGAAGATATAATCCACTTCCCGTTTCGGGACTACCAGCGTGTGTCCCTTTACCATGGGGTTGATATCAAGGAAAGCGTAGAAACGGTCGTCTTCCGCTACCTTATAGCTGGGAATTTCCCCTGCAATGATTTTACTGAATATAGTTGCCATACGATTATATATTAAAAAGAAGGCAAACCTGCATGACACAGGCTTGCCTTATACATTAAAATGATATTCCAGTTACTTCCAGGCTGATAGTGCCCTGCGGAATAGCGATTTCCGCAACATCGCCTACCTTCTTGCCCAGCAGACCTTGCGCAATCGGTGTATTGACCGAAATCTTGCCTTGCTTCAGGTTTGCTTCTGTTTCCGATACGATGGTATACGCCATCTTCATGCCCGTCTTCACGTTTTTCAGTTCTACACGGCTCAGAATCTGTACGGTATCGGCTTTCAGCTTCGATGTATCGATGATTTTGGCATCACCGATGGTCGCTTTCAGCTGGTTGATTTTCATCTCCAGCATAGCCTGTGCTTCTTTAGCCGCATCATATTCCGCGTTTTCCGACAAGTCTCCTTTATCACGTGCCTCAGCAATGGCGGCCACCACCTTCGGGCGTTCTACCGATTCCAGTTGTTTCAATTCAGCCACCAGTTTCTGGTAGCCTTCTTCTGACATATAAGCCATAATGTTTTTCCTCCTTTAAAAATTCGTTTAGGTTCTTATTATAAAACAAAAAAGAATTCCGATACATGGTTACGTATCGGAACCCTTCTTATTTCTGATTTGCGACAAAGTTAAACCTTTTTATAATACCAGTCAAGTTTTACAGCCCGGTATTTTCACATGCTTTGCAACATGTTATAATAATTTTTTAATTGCCGAATCCAAATCGGTATTTGCCTCTACCCGCAAGCTGAGCTCGTTGCTCCGGTTTACCAGGAAGCTGGTAGGCAACTGCGCTACTCCATAGAGGCGAAGCAGGGTAGAATAAGGACCTTGCGGGTCGCGGACACAAATCCACGGCAGGTTATCGGCGGCAGTCCGCCAGAAATGCTCATCGGTATCCAATGATACCTGATAGATTTCCAGTCCTTGTCCTTTATACTTATTATATAGCTCGCGCAACAACAAGTTGCGTGCTCCCGATTCGGCTGCGCCATATACGGTAAAGTCTATCAGCACCACTTTGCCTTTCAGGTCGGTCAGGTGATGCAGGTTGCCGTTCTCGTCACGCAAAGGGATATCGATAATGGAAGTCTCCTCTACTTTATCCATCGGAATTTCCAGCGACTTCACTTGCGGAGCGCGCGTGTTCTTCATTCCCTTTATTACCATATTATATAGGTTGCGCGAACGGTCGGCATGCGGATACTGGTTATTCATGCTGGTAGCCACAGCGGCAAAGCATTTCACATCTTCCTTATTGGTCAGCGGATCGAAAATCAGGTATCCGTTCAATTCCTGAAACAAGGCAAAATAGGCATACGCCTTGTTGGGAGCCACAAAGATATAATTATGCTTCACGGTATCCTTATAGGCTGCGACCATCTTCTGCAAGCTGTCTTGGGCAATGCCGATAGGAAGTCCCGACTGTGCCAGCCGGTTCACCCGTCCCTGCAAGTCTGCCTGCAAAAGCACCAGTTCCTTTATCTTCGTATTGTTTTCCGACCCTTCAATCTGATAGCCGGTGGCAAAGTTGCCGAAATCAGCTTTTACCGTCACCGTCTCTGTCGAATCAACGGCAAAATTGATGACCTTATTCTCCACCCGCAAGCGGTAATAGTCGGGAGACTCGGGACGTGCGGCAGAGAAGCTGAAACTTCCATCCTCATCCAGTTTCACCGAATCCAGCGGAATGATACTCTCCAGTCCGGTCTGTTCCAGATACAACATCTTGTCGGCTGCGTCGGTTATTTCACCCTCGACGGTAAAAGCAGGCTCGTTGTTGCAGGCACTGACGCCTGCCAACAACAGAGCTGCGGCGATATAAGCATTTCTTTTCATTCTAAAACCAGTTTTACTTCGGAGTGCAAAGATACGGCTTTTCACGATTTCACAAAGTTTTTCGAAAAGTTCTTACGCAAGAAACAAAGAAGTTTAACGAACAGAAGTGTCCGGCAGCCTCTATATCCCCTTCAAACCCTGTTTTCTGTTCTTCGGCAATGTTGTTCATAATGATACTGTTTCAGTGCTTTGAAGCCCGAATTTTATCAAAAAACAGCCTTCGTGTAAAAGATTTATCCCATCTTCGCCCGATAACTGCAATAATATTCTTATCTTTGCACGATTTCTAAGATGAAAATTATATTAAACCATTTTTTATGATCAATTCTATTGTTAAGACGATCGAGTTGGGTGATGGCAGAACCATCACGCTCGAAACGGGAAAGCTGGCAAAACAGGCAGATGGTGCTGTTACGCTGCGCATGGGTAACACCGTGTTGCTGGCTACTGTTTGTGCAGCAAAAGATGCAGTTCCCGGTACAGATTTTATGCCGCTTCAGGTAGAGTACAAAGAGAAATATTCCGCGTTCGGACGTTTTCCGGGTGGTTTCACCAAACGTGAAGGCAAAGCTTCGGATTATGAAATCCTCACCTGCCGTCTGGTAGACCGTGCTTTACGTCCCTTGTTCCCCGACAACTTCCATGCAGAAGTTTATGTGAATATCATTTTGTTTTCTGCCGACGGAGTGGACATGCCCGATGCGCTCGCCGGTCTTGCCGCTTCGGCTGCTCTTGCCGTATCCGACATACCGTTCGGCGGACCTATCTCTGAAGTCCGTGTAGCACGCATCGATGGCAAATTCGTCATTGATCCGACTTTCGAACAACTGAAGCAAGCCGATATGGACTTGATGGTAGCCGCTACGTATGAAAACATCATGATGGTAGAAGGCGAAATGAACGAGGTCAGCGAACAAGACCTGCTGGAAGCTTTGAAGGCCGCTCACGAAGCTATCAAGGTACATTGCAAGGCACAAATGGAGCTGATGGAAGAAGTAGGTTCGACCGTAAAACGTGAATATTGCCACGAAGAAAACGATGAAGACCTGCGCAAAGCCGTTCACGAAGCTTGCTATGCCAAGGCATACGCCGTCGCACAATCGGGCAACGCCAATAAGCATGAACGCAGTGACGCTTTCGATGCTATCTGCGAAGAGTTCAAGGCACAGTTCACCGAAGAGGAACTGGAAGAAAAAGGTCCGATGATCGACCGTTACTACCATGATGTAGAAAAAGAAGCCATGCGCCGCTGCATCCTGGATGAAGGCAAACGTCTGGACGGACGTACTACAACAGAAATCCGTCCTATCTGGTGCGAAGTAAGCCCGCTGCCCTATCCGCACGGCTCGGCTATCTTCACCCGTGGCGAGACTCAATCGCTCAGCACCGTTACACTGGGTACAAAGAGTGATGAGAAAATCGTCGACGATGTGCTCGACCAACATAAAGAACGTTTCCTGTTACACTATAACTTCCCGCCTTTCTCTACAGGCGAGGCAAAAGCACAACGCGGTGTAGGCCGTCGTGAAATCGGTCACGGCCATTTGGCATGGCGTGCGCTGAAAGGACAGATTCCTACTGACTACCCTTATTGTGTACGTGTCGTTTCTGATATTCTCGAATCAAACGGTTCATCTTCTATGGCTACGGTATGTGCCGGAACACTTGCCCTGATGGATGCAGGTGTACCTATCAAGAATCCGGTATCAGGTATTGCAATGGGATTGATCAAGAACGCCGGAGAAGAAAAATACGCCGTATTGTCAGACATCCTGGGCGATGAAGACCACCTGGGTGACATGGACTTCAAGGTAACCGGTACGAAAAACGGTATCACCGCCACTCAGATGGATATCAAATGTGACGGCTTGACTTACGACATTTTGGAAAAAGCCCTGATGCAAGCCAAGGAAGGCCGCGAATACATCTTGGGCAAACTGACCGAATGCATCGCCGAGCCGCGTCCGGAACTGAAACCGAACGCACCGCGTATCGAGACCATGACCATTCCGAAAGAATTCATCGGAGCGGTAATCGGCCCGGGCGGAAAGATTATCCAGGGTATGCAGGAAGAGACGGGCGCTACCATCAACATCGAAGAAGTAGACAACGTAGGACGCATCGAAATCTCAGGCATGAACAAGAAGTCCATCGATGACGCTATCCGTATGATTAAGGGCATCGTAGCAATACCCGAAATCGGTGAAGTATATACCGGCAAAGTACGTTCCATCATGCCTTACGGAGCATTCGTCGAATTCCTTCCGGGCAAAGACGGACTGCTTCACATTTCCGAAATCAGCTGGAAGCGTTTGGAAACCATCGAAGAAGCCGGCTTAAAAGAAGGTGATGAAATCGAAGTGAAACTGTTAGACATCGACCCGAAGACCGGCAAGTTCAAGCTTTCGCATAAGGTGCTGACCCCGAAACCGGAAGGCATGGCAGACGAAAAGCCTAACCATCCAAGACGGGAACACAGACCTCAGCCCCGCAAAGAAAAATAAGCGAATACATTTTTCTTCATAATAACAAGACTCTCTCTTCACGGTCCGTCCGCCGAAGAGAGAGTCTTTTTTATGCATCACAACCTTCTTCCATTTCTCAGGCAGATATATGACAAATGGGAATAAAATAGTTCCATAGGCAAAGGAATATATATTACGTTGGCAAAGGAAGTATCTTCGATATGCTGCATAAAAAAATCTGTCCGAAAGACTTTCACAAGTCTAACGGACAGAATGTATTGAGAAATGCAATTTTTTGAACTAAGTCCCGTAGGAATGCTTTCCTTGATTTGCAAAAGAATTACTACGGGAACAAATTATCTCCTTAATTAGCTGCATTGCCATGCATATTCGGATTCGTTGATAATTCCGTTGAAGGAATAGGCAAACGTAGATGACGCTCATAATTGAACGTTGCTGTACCAGTCAGACTTGTCTGTTCTACTTGTGCTGCATTCTTGTTAATCAAATTATCCAACATCCGTTCGCGGTCAGGGTCATTCGGATTATTATACCAACGCATCAAGTTGAAGAAACGCCAACCTTCCCAATACAGTTCAACCGAATACTCATGCTTCAATGCACGGCGTACTGTATTGATTTCCATTCCTTCGCAAATAACAGAACCGTCTGAACCGACAACTCTTCCCACAGTCGGATGATTAGCAATAAGTTCGTCTACTGTCGGCAATGTTCCACCTTCCAAATAAGGCATACCGGCATCTGCTTCAGTCGTATTAAGAGCAGTCGTATTGCGGTTGGCACGGTCTCGTACCATTTGAATATAATTCTTGGCAGTTACCTCATCACCTGTTTCCAGACAACATTCGGCATACATTAACAGAATATCAGCATAACGAATCAAACGGTCGTTAATACCACTTTGTTCAACAGAACGCACTTGATCCAGACTATACTTACGGCATCCGAACCATTTGCCGCGCCATGTCTCAAATACACCTCCGGCAAATAGCTCTTCATAAGGAAGCCAATTGCCAGACTTACCCAAGAACTTACATCCATCAGGAATATACAATCCCAAATAAGCACGCGGGTCAATAATCTTGCCTGAAGCATCCCGCTCAAATTCGTTATACAAAGCCAAAGAAGGCATACCATTCCACCAACGTCCGCATTCGGTCGAGTTAGGAGCTGTCATTTCAAGTTCACGGATAGTGTTCTGACCAGTAACGACCCAACTATTGATATCGCCTGGAGCAGCGGGGTTGAATCCTTGTGTCTCAGTACTCTGGCAGAACTGCACTTCGAACATAGATTCCTTGTTGTTCTCGTTATCTTCAGTAGCATTGTCCCGATAATTATCAACCAAACCGTATGCACCAGATTGGATAATCTGTTCCAATACCGATTTAGCCGAAGCCCAATCAGCATCACCAGCCTGAGCTGTTCCGTCAAGGATAGGACGACCTATGTAACATTTTGCCAAGAAAGCCAAAGCCGACCCTTTGGTAGCACGGCCTTCATCATCCGTACCTTCATAATTCCATGCCGTCAACAGTTCGGATGCTTCCTGGAAATCCTGCACCATGCGCTGATAAATCTGTCCAGGTTCAGCAGGAGGCAATGAATAATCTGCCCCGCCAGTTGTTACATAGTCTCGGTCAGGAATTTCGTCACCGAAGAAATAAACCAAATAGAAACGGCTCAATCCACGAAGGAAAATGGCTTCTCCCCGTAAGCGGTCGTACAATTGCTTGTCTTCCGTATTATTCAGGTCGAATGCTCCATCTTGATTTGCTTCCAGCTTTTCCAATGCCAGGTTAGCGGCATACTGCAAGGTGTACATATCCTGGAATGTGACCGAAAGACTACCCAAGTCTGAATTCACCGTATATTGAGACAAACGTGCAGTTTCCGGTTCGCCAGCAGCCGCACCGCTTGTAAAAGCATATTCATCACTACGGGCATTCAACATAAACGGCATCCAACGTGCCCATCCTCCGGCACGCTGCAACATGTTATAAGCTCCGTTGACAGCATAAATCAGATGCTCTTGTGTATTATAATAACTCAATTCGCTATCGGCTGAGGGATTGGTATAAACCATGTCCGGTTCGCAAGAACTCAAGGAAAACAGGGTGGCTCCCACACAAGCGCCTATATAAAATTTTATACGTTTCATGATATTGCAATTTAAATTTAACGTGTTAGAATGTTAACTGAATACCTGCAAAGAACTCACGTGTTGCCCAATAAGTATCTCCCGAATAATAGTAGGCACCGTCCACACCACGGTTCAAAGTTGTACCACCATTCGGAACTTGCGGGTCAAACATCGAGTAACCAGTAAAGGTAAACGGATTCTTCACACCCATATAAAGGCGTAAGGATTCTACATGAATCTTCGAAAGAAGGTTCTTATCGAAGGTATAGCCCAATGTAATGCGGTTGCAACGGAAATAAGAACCATTTTCAATGAAATAATCAGATGCTTTGGTATGGTTTCCGTTCGGGTCGTTCAATACAGCACGTGCCACATCGGTATTGGTGTTAGCCGGCAAAGTAATGGTTTCACCACCAGCTGTTGTGAAAGTCACATCGTGAGCACGGAAACGGTCGTTCATGTCTGACATCTGGTTCTTAGCAGCATAGCCGCCCATCAACTCAGTCTTCCAGTTATTATAAATCTGGTTTCCGAAGTCTCCCTGCCACAACATAGAGAAATCAAATCCTTTGTATTCTGCCGTAATATTCAAACCAAACGAGCAATCAGGCAATGAAGAACCAATGAAAGTCTTATCATCATCCGAAATAACACCATCCCCGTTCAAATCTACATATTTAATATCACCGGCACTTGCTGATTCCTGCAAGCGTACACCTTCCTTGTTGACATAATTGGCAGCTTCTTCGTCTGTCTTAAACAATCCATCGGTCTTGTATCCCCAGAATTGAGCAACAGGCATTCCGGCTACGGTCATGGTGACATTACCAGTAGAAGAGCTACCTCCTGCAAGCGACTCATTGCTACCCAAGCTGGTCACCTTATTCCGGTAGAACGAGAAGTTAGGAGAAATCGTAAACTTGAAATCACCAATCTGTTCACGATAAGTAGCCGCAAGTTCGATACCCCAGTTAGTCATACTACCTACATTCATATAAACGGTGTTGATATTACCTGTAGAACGCGGAATCTGAACAGCCAAAAGCATATCTGTTGTCTTACGGTTATAATAATCGAATACGAAACTCAGCTTGTTATGGAACATATCCAAGTCGAAACCGAAACCGGCATCACGAGTTGTTTCCCATGACAAATCAGAGTTAGCAAAGTTCTCAATCAATGGAGCAGGTGCGTTCGAAACACTTCCGTCTGGGTTAATCTGGTTAGGACCGAATGTATAATAACGGTTGTCTGTTTCTACTACCGACTGATAATCGTAACGTCCTACAGCATTAGCACTACCAATCCAACCCAATGTAGCACGGATTTTCAAATTATCCAACCAGCTTGATGTAGCTTCTTTCATCCACGGCTCTTCACTGATTCTCCATCCTACTGAGAATGAAGGGAAATATCCCCAACGGTTACCCTCGGCAAACTTTGACGATTCATCTGCACGGAAGTTAGCTGTAATCATATATTTGCTATTGTATGAATACATCACACGAGCAAGGTAAGAGAAGTAAGCCTCATTATATTGTGAGCTGGTAATCATCTGGCTATCCGGATAACGACTTTCGATACCGAATCCGCTATATTCATTGCTACGTCCGGTAATAGCAGTAGAGAATCCATCGAATGTCTCGGATACGACACCGACTACTCCCGAAAGTGAATGAACATCATTGAATGTTTTATCAAAAGTCAACAAATTCTCGATTACTTCATGTCCGCTACCACCTCTTGTCGTTGTCTGCGAATTGTAATCCTGTCTTGCATTGGCTGTACCCAAATCATACTGAGGAATAATCGTCGCATCGTTGTTGCGTGCATACGAATAAGTATAAGTCAATCTATACTTCAACCAATCGAAAATTTTGATTTCACCAAAAATACTTCCCATTGTGCTGACTGAACGGTTGCTCAAACGTTCGTTATGCAAGTACCATGCCTGGTTTGCCATATCATTTCCGTCACGTCCGTTATTTCCGGTAAGGAAGAAAGAACCGTCCTCATTATAAACCGGCAAGTTAGGTGAAGTCAACAACATGTTCATCAAAGAAGCACCGGTAAACCCATTAGTACGGCTATAGTTGGCAAAAATACGACCACCGTAAGTGATACGGCCGATGGTTCCTTCTACATTCGCATAGATATTATCCACTTGTGCATTATTCTTATGCATCTGGTCGTCATTGTCCGTGTGAGTAGCACCGATACGATAGCTGGCATACTGGCTTCCTCCACTTACCGAGACATCATACTTCTGATAGTTCGTATTGCAGAAATATTCATCCCACCAATCGGTATCGGCCAGCGGAGTACTCGGAGTTGCCACACCGGTCGGAACAATCTGGTTCCATGTACCATTAGCGATGCTGGCTGCCGATGAAGAGTTATAATAAAGCTCGTTTACATAAACACCATAATCATAAGCATTCAGCATTTCTATTTTCTTGGTCGGTGAACCAAAACCAGCATAAGCATTGAAGCTGATTTTCGGCTTTCCTTCTTTACCTTTCTTAGTAGTAACCAGAATCACACCATTCGCACCACGCACACCATAGATGGCACATGAAGCTGCATCCTTCAATACTTGGATTGACTCGATTTCATCATCATTCGGGATATTGCCAGATGCATCGATTATACCGTCAACTACCCAAAGCGGGTCTGTGCTACCGGTAATAGAAGCCGTACCACGAATACGAATCTTACCACCAGAGACATTGACACCGGCTGTACTACCTTGCAAAGCATCAGTTATACCACCCGGAGATTTCAAAACTTCTGCCGGATTCAATGTGGAAATAGCCGAAGTCAAGTCCTCTTTTTTCTGTGTACCATAACCTACCACAATCACATTATCCAACATCTGTGCATCTTCTTCCAAAGTCACCTCCAAGGAAGTTTTTCCTGCTACACTGATTTCCTGTGATTTGTAGCCTACAAAAGAAATAGTAAGTACCGCATCCGAAGGAACTTCCAAGGTAAAACTACCCTCAAAATCAGTAATTGTACCATTGGTTGTACCTTTCTGCAATACACTGGCACCAATGACCGTCTGCCCTGCAGCGTCTTTCACAACACCTTTCACTGTTTTTGTCTGTGCTAATGCCCATACAGGAAGCAGGCATAGCAAAAACAATAGTCCTAAGGACTTCAAACAACTTGTGCTTCTCATAATTTAATATTTTTTTATGTTTTTACATAGATAGAACCAGGAAGTTAATCAAAACGACCTGGCTCCGTTTATCTCTCGGGACAAAGGTAAAACATTTGCTTTTCTTGCTTTTTTTCTCATGTTACATTTAATGTTGCCAATGTTACATTACATTTGTTAAATGTAACAGATATTATCAAAAATCGTACATCTTATGTTAGAAAGCAGATATTTATAATCAAATGGTATACCTATTCCAATAAAACTCCAATTCTTCGATGTACCAATATAACACTATATGCCGACAAAAAGTATATAACATTTAATACCTCTTTGAACCTAAAACCTAATCATCCATTTACCAATCTTTTCTAATAAACATTAGGGTAATATCCGTAAGTTTGTTATCTTTGTTCAATTAAAAGCAGAAAAAATATGACTCGTGAAGATTTACCCGACAGATATGTCAACCCGTATACCGACTTCGGCTTCAAGATGCTTTTCGGTACGGAAATGAACAAAGAATTGCTTATCAGTTTTGTCAACAGCCTGTTCAACGGCAAGGAAGTGATTAAAGACCTGACTTACTTGAACACCGAACACCTGGGCACTTCGGAGAAAGACCGCCGTGCCGTGTTCGATGTGTATTGCGAGAACGAGAAAGGCGAGAAGATTCTGATAGAGATGCAGAAAGCCGAGCAGATGTACTTTAAGGACCGCAGCGTGTATTACTCCACGTTCCCCATCCGTGAGCAAGGCAAGAAAGGCGACTGGAATTACGGTCTGAAGGCAGTCTACGTTATCGGTATCCTGAACTTCACGATGGACGATGACAGTTCGGACTTTTATCATCACGAAGTGAAGCTCGTGGACCTGATGACGAACAAGGTGTTCTACGACAAGCTGATTTTCGTTTATCTGGAAGTACCTAAGTTCAACAAGAAGGAGGATGAATTGAACGGTATGTTCGACAAATGGATGTTCGTCCTACGCAACCTATCCCGCTTGATGGAGCGTCCGGCAGCCCTGCAGGAGAGGGTTTTCGCCAAGCTGTTCGCCGCGGCTGAGATTGCCAAGTTCACCAAAAAGCAATACGACGAATACGAAGACAGCCTGAAGGTTTACCGCGACTGGAAGAACGTGCTTGAAACGGCAGAGATGAAAGCTGTAGCTAAAGGCATGGCAGAAGGGATGGCGAAAGGTATGGCACAAGGCATGGCACAAGGTAGAGCTGAAGGCATGGCACAAGGTAGAGCTGAAGGCATGGCACAAGGTAGAGCTGAAGGTAAGGCTGAAGGTAGAGCTGAAGGAATGGCAGAAGGAATGGCAAAAGGGAAGCACGAAGAAAAAATAGAGAACGCGCGTAAATTAAAGGAATTGGGCGTTCCGGCGAATATCATTCAGCAAGCCACCGGATTAACTGAAGAAGAGATAAATGACTTATAACCGATAAAAATACCCATAACTCCTTAACCCTATCATTGTATGAAAAACCGACTGATTCTCTGCCTGATTGCCAGCATTCTATTGGTGTCTGCAACGGCACAATCCATTCCACACTGGCAACAACAAGGTTCTGCCCAGCAGTTAATAATAGATGAGCGCCCTTACCTTATCTTAGGAGGAGAGCTGGGAAATTCTTCCGCCTCTTCGCCACAAGATATCGACCGCATCTTCCCCAAGCTGAAACGCATCGGGCTAAATACCGTATTGGTGCCCGCTTATTGGGACCTGATAGAGGCAAAGGAAGGGAATTACGACTTCACGCTAATTGACCATGCCATCCGGCAGGCACGAGCCAACGACCTGCGGCTGGTCTTCCTTTGGTTCGGGGCATGGAAGAACTCGATGAGCTGCTACGCGCCTCTGTGGTTCAAGCAAGACTACAAGAAATACCCACGTGTACGCACTCGTTCCGGCAAACCACTGGAAATAGCCAGTCCTTTTTCGGAAAACGTATTCCAAGCTGACAGCAAAGCATTTACCGCCTTTATGGGTCACCTTGCTGATACAGACGGCGACCAACATACCGTCATCATGGTACAAGTAGAAAACGAAATCGGCATGTTGGAGGACGCACGCGATTATTCGAAAGAAGCCAACCGCCTGTTCGAAGCTTCCGTACCCACTCAGTTGCTTGAATACCTGAAAGACAACAAGAAGGCACTCCACCCGTGGCTGAAGGAAAAATGGGAAAAGGCAGGAAGCAAGACCGAAGGCAACTGGCAAGAAGTGTTCGGCTCCGACCTGTACACCGACGAGGTATTCATGGCGTGGCACTATGCCTCGTACGTAGAACGTATGATCCAATGCGGACGTTCGGCATACAACTTGCCGATGTATGTCAATGCCGCCATGAACAGCCGCGGACGTAAGCCCGGCGAATACCCCTCTGCCGGACCGCTGGCACACCTGATAGACATCTGGCATTGTGCCGCTCCCGGCATCGACTTACTGGCTCCCGACCTCTACGATAAAGGTTTCACCGATTGGACCCAACAATATAAGCTGCACAACAATCCCTTGTTTATCCCCGAAATCCGTCTGGAACCAAACGATGGAGTACGTGCATTCTACGTCTTCGGCGAGCATGACGGCATCGGTTTCAGCCCTTTCTCGATTGAAGATGCGCCCGATACTTCTGCCTATCCATTGGCACAAAGCTACCGCACACTCCGTAAACTGATGCCCGTCATTGCACGCTATCAAGGCAAAGGGCAGATGAAAGGTCTGTTGTTCGACCAAACGCAAGTCGAGCGCACATTGACCTGGGACAACACCTTATTAATATGCCGTCACTTCTTTACCCTACCGTGGGACGCGCGTGCTACCGATGGAAGCGTATGGCCAGAAGGCGGCGGACTGGTTATCCGCCTGGCAAAAGACGAATACCTGATAGCCGGAAGCGGCATCGTAGTCGAGTTCAAAAGCAAGGATGAAGTGACCACGGCATCGTCTCCAGCCAAGCTGGGCGAGGACGGCTTTGTACTGGCAGGTGAAAACAAACAACCGTCCGGCACATCGTGGAGCGGAGGTACCCGTATCGGAATCGGTTCAGTAGACCAAGTAGACATCGCTCCCGACGGAAGTCTGAAGTACATCCGCCGGCTCAACGGTGACCAAGACCACCAAGGCAGACACGCACGCATCGGCGTGGACGACTTTCAGATTTTACACGTAAAGCTGTACGAATACCGGTAAACAGATAAGCTTATTGTCAAAGGCTTGCTTGAACTCTGCCACATACAATAATAGTTTCAGGTAGTTTATTATAGTTGAAACAACTGTTTCATGTATAAGAAACACTTGTTTCAGCAAGGTGAAACAGTTGTTTCACCTTGCTGAAACTGGCTGAAACAGTTTTTTGCTGAAACGATTCACTTGTCTTGTATGCGCAAAGTACCCGTATTCCTGCCTCATGCAGGCTAAAATAAGACAAGGCCGGCATGCGGACTTCACGTCACGCAAACCGACCTTGTCTTGTTTTTCCTATTACCTGACGATTATTCCTCTACAGGTTCGAAATCGTCTTTCCCTACTCCGCAAACCGGGCAAACCCAGTCTTCTGGAATATCTTCGAATGCCGTACCCGGAGCGATACCATTGTCCGGATCACCGACTGCCGGGTCATACACCCAGTCGCATACGGTACAAATGTACTTTTTCATAACGCAATACTTTGTTTTAAGTTAGTTACTGATGTTTTCTTACACAAGAACAAATATAAGAAAGATTTGTTCACTCCCGTACTTTTAATAACATATTTTTCAATTCTTCCATTCCCGCCGAGGCTCCCTTGCGGATGACGTTCACTTTCCGACCCGATGCGATGGCGACTTCTTTCGGGTCGATGAGATATACCGGTGTCTTTGCCGGCACATAGTTGAGAAGTCCTGCCGCCGGGTAGACATTGAGCGACGTGCCGATAATGACGAAGATATCCGCCTGTTCGGCATAGTCGATGGCGGTTTCTATCATCGGAACCGCCTCGCCAAACCACACGATGAACGGACGAAGCTGGGAACCGTCGGCTGCCAGGTCGCCCATCTTCACCTCGTATTCCTCCGGCTTCAGCTCGCGGATATAAGCCGGATTGTTCGGCTCCCGGCTCGAAGTCACCTTGGTCAGCTCACCGTGCAGGTGAATGACACGGCTGCTCCCCGCACGTTCGTGCAAGTTGTCGACGTTCTGCGTAATGACGGTCACGTCGAAATACGGCTCCAGACTGGCTATTAACTCATGTCCCCGGTTGGGCTTCACCTTCAGCAGTTCCTTGCGGCGCGTGTTATAGAAATCAATCACCAGTTTGGGATTGGCGCGATAGCCTTCGGGCGTCGCCACCTGTTCCACGGGATATTGCTCCCACAAGCCACCTGAATCACGGAATGTACTGATTCCGCTCTCGGCACTCATACCCGCTCCGGTCAATATTACCAGTTTTTTCATACCTTCTCCTTTCTTTAGGTTATTCCACATACAAAAATAAGAAAATTTAATCGCTTATAGAAGCTCTTATTCAAAGAAAAAGGATACCTTTGCGCAGTCTAATAAAAAGTAATATCTTTTAACTCAAACAGTTTATGGATAAATTCAGTTACGCCATCGGCCTGGGCATAGGCCAAAACCTGTGGAGTATGGGCGCCCGCAGCATCGACGTAAACGATTTCGCACAAGCCATCAAGGATGTGCTGGAAGGTAACCCGACCGCTATCACACACACCGAAGCGCGCGAAATCGTCAACAAGTTCTTTACCGAACTGGAAGAAAAAGTCAACGCAGAAAACATAGCGAAAGGAAAAGCATTCCTGGAAGAAAACAAGAAGAACCCGAATATCGTGACCCTCCCCAGCGGCTTGCAATACGAAGTCATCAAGGAAGGAAACGGCAAGAAGCCGAAAGCCACCGACCGCGTACGTTGCCATTACGAAGGTACATTGATTGACGGAACCTTGTTCGACAGCTCCATCAAGCGTGGCGAACCTGCCGTATTCGGCGTAAATCAGGTTATCAAAGGCTGGGTGGAAGCGTTGCAACTGATGTCGGAAGGCGCGAAATGGAAACTCTATATCCCGTCCGACCTTGCCTACGGTGCACAAGGAGCCGGCGAAATGATTCCTCCCCACAGCACACTGATTTTTGAAGTGGAACTGATTGAGGTATTGTAATTCTTTAGGAGTTAAGGAGTTAAGAAGTTAAGGAGTTAAGGAGTTAAGAAGTTAAGAAGTTAAGGAGTTAAGAAGTTAAGGAGTTAAGAAGTTAAGAAGTTAAGGAGTTAAGTCAATAGCTTTACTTCGGCAACTAAAGTATTGGCTTAACTCCTAACGAAGCGAAGCGGAGTGATAACTTCTTTAACTTCTCTAACTCCTTAAAAAAAGATTTATCAACAACAAACATAAATACGTAAAGCAAATGAAAAAAAGTCCTTTTTTAATGGTATTGGCTATTGCAGGCGGCATGGCATCGTGCGCACAAGGTCCGCAAGCCAACATGAAATCTGACGTAGATACCCTTTCATACATGATGGGTGTCAGCAACACACAAGGTCTGGAAGACTATGTACTGGGACGTATGGGCATTGACTCAGCTTATTACGATGATTTCGTAAAAGGTGTGGAACAAGGTCTGAAAGAAACTGATGACAAGCAGAAAGCTTACATGATGGGTCTGCAAATCGGCCAGCAGGTAAGCGGACAGATGTTCGACATGATGAACCAGCAAGTGTTCGGCAACGATTCTGTACAGTCTTTGAGCAAGGAAAACATGCTTGCCGGATTCATGGCTGCCGTAAGACACAAAGCTATCGCAAGCACCGACTCTGCCAGCCTGTACGTTCGTACACGTGTAGAAGCTATCAAGGAAAAAGCATTGGAAGAACAATATGCTGAATACAAAAAGCAGAACGAAGACTTCCTTGCCGACAACAAGACTAAAGAAGGCGTGAAAGTGACCGAAAGCGGATTGCAATATAAAGTGGTTAAACAAGGCAACGGCAAAGTGCCTGCTAAGACCGACAGAGTGAAAGTACACTACAAAGGAACGTTGATTGACGGAACAGAATTCGATTCGTCTTACAAGCGCAAAGAACCGACCAGCTTCCGTGCCGACCAGGTTATCAAAGGATGGACCGAAGCCCTGACCATGATGCCTGTAGGTTCGAAATGGATTCTTTACATTCCGCAAGAACTGGGCTACGGCTCACGCAACACAGGCAAAATCAAACCGTTCTCTACATTGATTTTCGAGGTAGAACTGGTTGATATAGAAACACCTGCCGCTAAGAAATAAAGAATTACCGCAGATTTATCTGCAAGTCAAGGAGGAAGCCTTTTCGGCTTCCTCTGTTTCTTTATTATCATTCCTCGTTACGGTATTCGTGCGGAGTCTTTCCCGTCATGCGGCGAAAGAATTTGCAAAAAAACGAGGCATTGGGAAAATTCAAGTCATCGGCTATCTGGTACACCAGCTTATCGGTATGGCGCAATTGCAACTTGGCTTCCTGCACCACCGCCGCATTGACCCAGTCCATCACCGTCCGTCCGCTGGTTTGTCTGATAAGTGTACTCAAGTAACGCGGGCTCAAGTAGAGTGCAGAGGAATAGAAAGCAATGTTACGTTCACTCACGGCATACTTATTAACAAGTTTCAAAAAACGGTTGAAAACTTCTTCCTGACGGGTATGTTTCTGCCTCCATACAGCGGCTTCACGGTGATAAAAAGCTTCTATCTGACGGAACAAGACCGAGACCAGGCTACGTACCGTATCACGCGGAAACGGGTCATCGTGTAATACATCCCAAAACAGCCCGAAAAAATTCTCCAGCCGTGTACATTCCTTTTTGTTTAAATCAACCGCAAAGAAAAGCCCCCCTTGCAAATAGGCTTGCAGCAAAGGTTCTTTTTGCCAACCTTCCATCAGGCTATCGGCAAATGCCAACATCATTATATCGATGTCTTTAGGTATATCTATCATCTCAAGCACTATACCCGGTGAGCCCACCACCAACTGGTTTGCCTGAACCGTCACTTCACGCAGATTGACCCGCATGTGCATACAACCCGAACGGACATAAATGACTCTCCCTTCCGTCAGACGGTAAGGCTTCCCTACGGTCAAAATGGCTTGTGCCACCTCGTTCATCCCTTCTACCGAACGCACAAATCCCAGTTCGGGCATAACGAAACGGTTCTCGCTCTCACGGGAGAAAGGGAACTCGCATATCTGTTTCAACGCCAGCAACAACAAATCCTTCTGTGCCATATACCATAAGATTATCCATATCCATCGGGTAAACCTGTCCGTCCGTTTATCCGCCTTGTTCCTGCAAAGATAATTATTTATCCCTCTACAGGGCGGTTTTTCCTGAAAAAATCGGATAAACGGAACATAAGGAAGAAACAATAGGACCTATACGAAAAAGAAAAAACACTATTTTTGTAACAACAACAACTTAAATCTTTTCTCCATGAAACGAACGTGCCTATTTACCCTATTTTGCTGCCTTTGCTTAGCGCTTCCCGCACAGGTGACACTGGACGAATGCCGCCGTGCCGCCCAACTGAATTACCCGGTGGCACGGCAATACGACCTGATCAGGCTGTCGGAGCAATACACGCTTGCCAATGCGGCCAAAGGTAATCTGCCCCAAGTCAGCCTCAGCGGAAAAGTTTCCTACCAGAGCGAAGCTACAACATTCCCCATAGAGATTCCGGGCATCGGGATGAGGGGACTGCCCAAAGACCAATACCAGGTGCAACTGGAAGTGACGCAAAACCTGTGGGACGGCGGCAATATACATGCGCAAAAAGAACAGACCAAAGCTCAAGCGCGAGAGAACACCCGGCAACTGGACGTCACGATGTATGCTCTGAACGAACAGGTAAACCAGGTATTCTTCGGTATCCTGCTGATAGACGAGCAACTAGAACAAAATAAATTGCTGGAAGAAGACCTGCAACGGAACCTGAAAAACGTATGCGCGTATCGGGAAAACGGGATTGCCAACGATGCCGATGTCGATGCAGTACAAGTGGAAATACTCAATACCCTGCAGCAACGGGCACAGCTCTCTGCCAACCGTACCGCTTATCTCCGCATGTTGTCCTTACTTACCGGAAAGCCATTCGACGAGCAGACACAACTAATTAGCCCTGAAACGCTGGACGAAGCTGAGATTCTTTACATAGCCCGTCCGGAACTGGCATTGTACCAAGCCCAGCAACAAAGCCTCGAAGTGGCACGGCAAAACCTGCAAGCCGGCTATATGCCCCGTATCGGACTGTTTGCCCAAGGTGCATACGGCAATCCGGGGCTGGATATCCTGAAAGACAAATTCCGGGCTTACTACATCGTAGGCGCACGCCTCACCTGGAACTTCGGGAGTCTGTACACCCTGAAGAACGATAAACGGAAACTGGATACCCAATACCAGCAAATAGAAAGCAACCGCGACCTGTTCTTATTCAACACCCGTCTGCAACTGGCAGAAGAAGACGGTATCCTCCTTGCTCTCCGGAAGCAGATGAAACACGATGACGAAATCATCCGGCTGCGGACAAACATCCGGAAGGCAGCAGAAGCCAAAGTAGCCAACGGCACCTTGACGGTCACCGAAATGTTGCGTGAAGTGACTGCTGAAAGCCTTGCACGCCAGACGAAAGCCTTGCACGAAATTCAGTTGCTCATGCATCAATACCAACAACAACACCTGACCAACAACGGAGACAATACACACCTTAATCCTTAACCCCCTACTTACCTAAAGCCATGAAAAGATATACCTTATTAGTCCTTCCATTCATCACCCTATTAGCTGCCTGCCGTCCGGAAGTTGAATTTGATGCCACAGGCACATTCGAAGCGACCGAAATCATCGTGTCTGCCGAAGCCAACGGCAAGTTGTTTCAACTGAATGCCGAAGAAGGCACCCGGTTGGAACAGAACGAAGAAGTAGGAGTGATTGACACAGTCCAGCTTTACCTGAAAAAGCTGCAACTGAAAGCCAATATGAAATCGGTGGATAACCAACGTCCCGATATACGCAAACAGATAGCTGCCCTGCAGGAAGAGCTTGCCACAGCCCAACGCGAGCGGGCACGGGTGGAAAACCTGCTGAAAGCGAATGCTGCCAACCGCAAACAACTGGACGACTGGGATTCGCAAATAGCTGTACTGAAAAGCCAGCTCGAAGCCCAACGCTCTACCTTATATAATAATACAGCCAGCCTGAACGAGCAAAGCTCATCGGTTGCCATCCAGGTGGCACAGGTAGAAGACCAGTTGCACAAATGCCACATCATCGCTCCTATCAGCGGTACAGTACTTGCCAAATATGCCGAACCGGGCGAACTGGCATCGGTAGGAAAACCTTTATTCAAGATAGCTGATACCCGCCACATCTTCCTGCGTGCCTATGTAACTTCTACCCAACTGGCTACGGTCAGGCTGGGAGAAGAAGCCCAAGTGTATGCCGATTTCGGAGACAATGAGCTGAAAGCCTATACCGGCAAAGTGAGCTGGATAGCCGATGAAGCCGAGTTTACACCCAAAACCATCCTGACCGACGACGAACGCGCCAACCAGGTATATGCCGTGAAGATTGCGGTGACAAACGACGGGTTCATCAAACTGGGCATGTATGGCAAAGTAAAATTCGCAGACCATGAAAGTGATTGATGCCAGCCATATCAGCAAACGCTATGGAAAGACCGAAGCCCTGCGCGATGTATCCTTCCAGGTAGAACAAGGAGAACTGTTCGGACTGATAGGTCCCGACGGATCGGGGAAGACTACCCTCTTCCGCATCCTGACTACCTTGCTCAATGCGGACGCCGGCACGGCATCGGTACTGGGACACGATGTGCGGAACGATTATAAAAAAATACGGAAGTGCGTAGGCTATATGCCCGGACGCTTCTCGCTCTACCAGGATCTGACGGTAGAAGAAAACCTGAACTTCTTTGCCACGGTATTCCAAACTACTATCGAAGCGCATTATGAACAGATAAAAGACATTTACCGGCAAATAGCCCCCTTTGCCCATCGGCGTGCCGGTGCGCTTTCGGGCGGGATGAAGCAAAAGCTTGCCCTCTGTTGTGCGCTGGTACACTCGCCCGAAGTGCTTTTCCTGGACGAGCCTACTACCGGTGTCGACCCTGTATCCCGTAAAGAGTTCTGGAATATCCTGGCAAGACTCCGCGCGCAAGGCATGACCATCATCGTCTCAACCCCATTCATGGACGAAGCCCGACGCTGTGACCGTATCGCTTTCCTGCAGGAAGGCAAGATACAGGGCATCGACACGCCGGACGTTATCTTAGAGCGCTTCCGCGACATCCTTTGTCCGCCCGGATTACAGCGCGATGCGGATACGGCAGGCGACGCAAGCATCATCCGCGTACATCAACTAGTAAAACGGTTCGGCAATTTTACGGCGGTCGACCACATCTCTTTCGAAGTAAAACAAGGAGAGATCTTCGGTTTCCTGGGAGCGAACGGGGCAGGGAAAACCACGGCCATGCGCATCCTTTGCGGATTGAGCCTTCCTACTGAGGGCAGTGCGGAAGTGATGGGATTCGACGTGCGGACGCAAAGCGAGGAAATCAAACGGAACATCGGCTACATGAGCCAGAAGTTTTCCCTTTATGAAGATTTGAAGGTATGGGAGAACGTACGTCTCTTTGCCGGCATTTACGGCGTGCCCGAAAAGGAAATCGCGCCCCGTACGGAAGAGATGTTGCGGCGCATCGGACTGTACGAGAACCGTGACACACCCGTACGCGACCTGCCGCTGGGCTGGAAGCAACGGCTCGCCTTCTCGGTCGCCATCTTCCACCATCCCCGACTGGTCTTCCTCGATGAACCTACCGGAGGAGTGGACCCGGCTACACGCCGCCAATTCTGGGAACTGATTTACCAAGCCGCACAAGAGGGCATCACCCTATTCGTCACAACCCATTACATGGATGAGGCGGAATATTGCGACCGCATCTCCATGATGGTAGACGGACATATACGCGCCCTGGACACACCAGCAAAACTGAAAGAACGCTTCTCTGCCCGCAATATGGACGAAGTATTCCAGATTCTGGCAAGAGAAGCCAAACGAAACTCTAACTAACCACGAACGAAGACAAATGAGACAATTTATCGCCTTCATACGGAAAGAATTCTATCACATCCTGCGCGACAAGCGCACCATGCTGATACTGATAGGCATGCCTATCGTGCAAATCATCTTGTTCGGATTTGCCATCTCCACCGAAGTGCGCAACGTACAGACCGCCATACTGGTCCACTCCGCCGATACCGACATACAACGCATCGCGGAAAGGCTGGATGCCAGCGAATATTTCCAAGTAAAATATGTAGTCCACTCGCCCGAAGAACTGAACAAGCTCTTCAAACAAAATAAAATAGAACTGGCAGTTGTCTTCCCCTCCGACTTAAACCGTCTGCGCTTCGATGCGGAAGGCATCCAGCTTATAGCCGACGCTACCGACCCCAATCTTGCCATTACCCGGAGCACGTATGCCAACGGCATCCTGCATGCCGCACTGGCAGAGTTGAAGCAAAACAATACAGCTTCTGCACCCAGCATCATCGTATCGGGCAAATTATTATATAATCCGCAGATGAAAAGCGCATACAATTTCGTTCCGGGCGTCATGGGACTGATTCTGATGCTGATATGCGCCATGATGACTTCCATTTCCATCGTGCGCGAGAAAGAGACCGGCACCATGGAAGTCCTGCTTGCCTCTCCGGTAAGCCCTTTGTTTGTCATCCTTTCGAAAGCCGTCCCTTATTTTGTGCTTTCCCTCGTTAACCTGACCACCATCCTCCTGCTGTCGGTCTATGTGCTTCAGGTTCCTATTGCCGGAAATCTGTTCAGCTTGCTGAGCGTATCGTTGCTGTTCATCTTCGTATCGCTGGCGCTGGGCTTGCTTATCTCGTGCATTACCCGTACCCAACTGGCAGCCCTCCTTGCCTCTGCCATGGTATTGCTTATACCCACCATCATTCTTTCGGGTATCATTTTCCCTATCGAGAGCATGCCAGGCATTCTGCAAGCCCTCTCCTGCCTCATACCGGCACGCTGGTATGTCGACCTGGTGCGCAAACTGATGATAGAAGGCGTACCCATCGCATACGTATGGCACGAGATTGCCATTCTTCTCCTTATGGGTATCGTACTGATAGGCATCACGGCACGCAAGTTCAAGAACCGGCTGGAATAAAAGAAAAGATATAAATAAACTCCGAAGAAAGAAGGCTTTATGATATTACGTTATTTAATAGAAAAAGAATTCAAGCAATTGGTGCGTAATCCGTTTCTGCCACGGCTCATCCTGCTATTTCCCTGCGTCATGATGCTCATTATGCCTTGGGCTGCCACACTGGAAATAGAGAACATACGTATTGCCGTCATCGATAACGATAGAAGCCCTTCATCTATACGGCTGGTACACCGCATAGAAGCATCTCCTTATTTCCAGTTGACCGAATTGCCTGCCACCTATAACGACGGACTAATGGCTATCGAGAAAGACCATGCCGACATGTTGCTGGAAATTCCGTACGGATTTGAAAAAGAACAGGTAAACGGACGCCCGGCTTCGGCTTTGGTGGCGGTAAATGCCGTCAACGGTACCAAAGGAGGACTGGGAAGCTCGTACCTGAACCAAATACTCCAACCTACTCCCAATACGTCGATACGCTATCTATTCAACCCGCACCTGAACTACAAGGTCTATATGGTTCCTGCCCTTATGACGATGTTATTGGTATTGCTTTGTGGCTTCCTGCCCGCATTGAATGTAGTAGGCGAGAAAGAAGCAGGCACTATCGAACAGATAAACGTCACCCCAGTAAGCCGTTTTACCTTTACACTGGGCAAATTATTGCCCTATTGGCTCATCGGTTTCGTGGTGTTAAATCTCTGCATGCTGCTGGCGTGGCTGGTCTATGGGCTTACACCGGCAGGAAACATCCTGAACATTTATCTTGCCACCGTTGTCTTCACCTTTGTAGTATCCGGACTGGGGCTGGTCATTTCCAATTATTCGGCCACCATGCAACAAGCCATGTTCGTGATGTGGTTCTGCATGCTGATATTCATCCTGATGAGCGGACTGTTCACACCTATCAGCAGTATGCCCCACTGGGCGCAATGCATCACTTATGCCAACCCCTTGCGTTACTTTATGGAAATCATGCGAATGATTTACCTGAAAGGAAGTTCCCTGAGCGATATTCTGCCCCAACTGGGCACACTTGCCGCTTTTGCCACGGTGCTTTATCTGTGGGCAATCGCCAGCTACAAAAAACAGCAATAATAAAATCTCCGTGCTTTTACACTACCATGCCCCTATAAATACTCGTGCCAAATTGAAAAAATTAACACTTTACCGGGCATAAGCTATGGTTTTATTCGTATCTTTGGAAATGATGAACCTTTAAAAGCAAACAGATATGAACTCAAATCCAGTTTTTAGTTTGTACGTACCCACCAAGATATTGTTCGGGTGCGGTGAAATCAAGAAGTTAGCTACAGAAACTCTGCCGGGCAAAAGAGCCATGATTGTCATTTCCGGCGGAACATCCATGAAGAAATACGGATATTTGGATAAAGTGTTGGGATACCTCACCGAAAACGATGTAAGCGCCATTGTTTACGACAAAATCCTGCCTAACCCCATCAAGGCACACGTGATGGAAGCCGCAGCTATCTGCCGCGAACAGAAATGCGATTTCATTATCGGACTAGGCGGAGGAAGCAGCATCGACTCGGCTAAAGCCATCGCCATCATGGCATGCAACGAGGGAGACTACTGGAACTATGTGAACGGAGGAAGCGGGAAAGGACGCCCAGTGACGAAAGCGCTTCCGATTGTAGCCATCCCTACTACAGCCGGCACCGGCACCGAAGCTGACCCGTGGACAGTAATCACCAATGAAGAGAAACAAGAGAAAATCGGGTTCGGCAACCAGCTTACCTTTCCTACGCTTTCCATCATCGACCCCAGCCTAATGCTTACCATTCCGCCTCATCTTACCGCCTACCAAGGTTTCGATGCTTTCTTCCATGCTGCCGAAGGATTTATTGCCAATTGCTCTACTCCCATAAGCGACCTTTATGCACTGGAAGCTATCCGCCTGCTCTATAAATACCTTCCTGTAGCCGTCAATGACGGACGCAACATCAAGGCTCGTGCCAAAGTGGCGTGGGCAAGCACGCTTGCCGGACTGGTGGAATCTACTTCCAACTGCATCTCCGAGCACTCGATGGAGCACGCCATGAGCGCCTACTATCCGGAACTTCCGCACGGAGCGGGACTGATAGCCATCAGCGCGGCATATTTCGAAACCTTCCGCAACGATTGCATGAAACGGTTCATGAAGATGGCAGACGTAATGACTCAGCAAAAGAGTAACCGTCCGAGCGACTTCATTGATGCACTGGTACGCATGCAACGTGAATGCCACGTGGACAACATCAAGCTGAGCGACTGGGGCATCAAGGAAGAAGACCTTCCGAAGATGGTTCAGAACGCACGCGATACGATGGGTGGCCTCTTCACGCTCGACCCGCGTCCATTGACCGATGAAGAAGTGCTGAATATCTACAAGCAATCGTATAAATAAGGAGTTAAAGAAGTTATCACTCCGCTACGCTTCGTTAGAAGTTAAAGCCAATAGTTTTGTTTAGGTATTTAAAACCTAGTACCTAGTCAACTAGTCAACTAACACAGACACGTGGAAAATTGAAACTGAAGAACCCACCCGTTATTAAATTGTTCCTCATTTTTAATTTTCCACGTGTCTTTATGTCCGACAGGGAACTTTCTATCCGATTTATTACGTGTATTAAAAGGAAAATCGTAACTTTGCGTCATAAATTCATGACACGAGTGTATGAAAGATACGAAAGAACAATTTGAGCACGTCATTGCTACCTGCCGGGATCTGTTCGCCAAGAAGCTGCACGATTATGGTGCGGCATGGCGCATCATGCGCCCTTCCTCGGTGACCGACCAGTTGTTTATCAAAGCCAACCGCATCCGGAGCATCGAGACCAAAGGGGTCAGCTTGATAGACGAAGGCATACGCCCCGAATTCATGGCGATAGTCAACTACGGTATCATCGGACTTATCCAACTGGAACTGGGCTACGCCGAGAAGGAAGACATCGGTGAAGAGCAGGCTTTGGCGCTCTATGACCAATATGCCAAACAAACCCTGGAATTGATGCTGAAAAAGAATCACGATTACGACGAAGCCTGGCGCAGTATGCGCGTCACCTCGTACACCGACCTGATTCTGATGAAAATATACCGCACCAAGCAGATTGAAGCGTTGAGCGGGAACACTCTGGTTTCGGAAGGCGTGGACGCCAACTATATGGATATGATTAATTATGCTGTATTCGCTTTAATCAAACTGGAATTTGGAGAATAAATACTTACATAAAGCCATCGTTATCGGAGTGAACATCTGCCGCTTCCTGCTGGCAGGGGTATTCATCTTTTCCGGATTTGTGAAAGCGAACGATCCGTATGGAACCGCCTACAAGATACAAGATTACCTGGAAGCATGGGGATTGCTCCAGCTTGTCCCCCAATTCGCACCTTACATAGGTGCCATGGCAATGGGAGCATTCGAGTTCACGCTGGGCGTATACTTATTATTCGGTATCCACCGGAAAGCAACCTCTACCCTCCTCCTGCTGGTCATGGCATTTATGACACCTCTCACCTTATGGCTTGCTATCGACAACCCCATCTCGGACTGCGGATGTTTCGGTGATGCCATCATCCTGACCAATTGGGAAACCTTCGGCAAAAACATCGTGCTCCTGCTGGCTGCTATCTGCGTGTTCTGTTTCCGGAAAACCTACATCAAGAAGCTGGTGACCGAAAAGGTGGACTGGCTGATAGCCCTCTATACGGTGGTGTTTATCCTCGTATTCTCCATCTATTGCGTGCGTCGGTTGCCGGTGTTCGATTTCCGTCCCTACCACATCGGGATGAATATCCGGAAAGGCATGGAAATACCCGAAGGCGTGAAGCTTACGGTCTACGAGACCACGTTCATCTATGCCAAGGACGGCAAAGAACAAGAGTTCACCATCGACAATTTCCCTTCCGACTCTACATGGACCTTCGTTGAAGCCAAGACAAGAGTGAAAGAAAAGGGATACGAACCGCCTATCCGCGACTTCAACATCACTTCGCAAGAAGACGGCACCGACCTGACCGAAGAGATTCTGAACGACGAAAGCTACACATTCCTGCTGATTTCGCCCAACCTAAGAAATGCCGATGAAAGCGGCATGGACTTGTTCAACGGTGTGTATGACTATAGTATGGAATACGGATACCGCTTCCTTTGCGTAACGGCATCACCCGATGAAGACATTGCCGTATGGCAAGATATCACCGGTGCCGAATATCCGTTTGCCCTGGCAGACGACATTACCCTGAAAACCATTATCCGCTCCAATCCGGGACTTCTGTTGCTGAAAGACGGAACCATCGTGAACAAATGGAGCGTGAACAACATACCCGACGAATTCCAACTGAATGCCCCGCTGGAGAAACTCCCCATCGGGCAACTGACGCTTCCCAATACGTGGCACAAAGTGTTGCTGGTATTCGGTTGGTTCTTCGGTCCCCTCATCTTCCTGACGCTATGCGATTTGGGGTGGATGAAGTGGAGGAAGAAGAAAACATATAAACCCTTTAATAAAAACTTAAACAAAATGAGAAAAAACATTGTAGCAGGAAACTGGAAAATGAACAAGAACCTGCAAGAAGGCATTGCTTTGGCAAAAGAATTGAACGAAGTGTTGACCGCAGACAAACCTAACTGCGACGTTATCATCTGCACACCGTTTATCCATCTGGCATCAGTTACTCCGATTGTAGACAGCTCTATCATCGGTGTAGGTGCCGAAAACTGTGCCGACAAGGCATCGGGTGCTTATACAGGCGAAGTATCTGCAGAGATGGTTGCTTCTACCGGTGCTCAATACGTTATTCTGGGTCACTCAGAACGTCGTGCTTACTATCACGAAACCGTTGAAATCCTGAGCGAAAAAGTTAAATTGGCTTTGGCAAACAACCTGCGCCCCATCTTCTGCATCGGCGAAGTATTGGCAGAACGTGAAGCCAACAAGCAGAACGAAGTAGTAGAAGCTCAATTGGCTTCTGTATTCTCTTTGTCTGCAGAAGATTTCAGCAAAGTCATCTTGGCTTACGAACCCGTTTGGGCTATCGGTACAGGCAAGACCGCTACTCCGGAACAGGCTGAAGAAATCCACGCACACATCCGTTCGCTGGTAGCCGCTAAATACGGTCAGGAAGTAGCCGAAAACACTTCTATCCTTTACGGTGGAAGCTGCAAACCCTCGAATGCAAAAGAATTGTTTGCTAAACCCGACGTAGACGGTGGTCTGATTGGTGGTGCCGCATTGAAAGCCGCAGACTTCAAAGGCATTATCGACGCGTTCAAATAATCAAGGAACAGGCTTTAAGGTAACAAGTTAACAAGTTGACAAGGCTTTAGTTAACAAGGTATCAATTGATACCCCATTAGCTAAAAAGCCTTGTCAACTGATACCTTGTCAACTTGTCAACTAAAAAATTGTATATGAAATACTTATTATCCCTCCTTTTACTCCTTTCGGCTTCTGCCATCCATGCCCAGCGCACCATTGTGGAGAGCTTGGAGACACGCCGTGCAGGCGAAGGTGTGGTGACGGTTCATCAGGACCCTTATATCGCCTCGCTGATAGGCATACGCTATACGGGCAACACCGCGGCTCCGAAGACCTTGAAGGCAAGAGGTTTCCGCGTACAGGTATATGCCGGAAACAACTCGCGCGTGGCACGCAACGAGGCAAACCGCGTGGCAGACAAAGTAAAAGAGACATTCCCCGATATGCCGGTATATACCTATTTCCAGCCTCCCCGCTGGCTGTGCCAGGTAGGCGACTTTAAAAGCATAGAAGAAGCACACGTAGCCATGCGCGAACTGAAAGCAAGCGGCGAATTTAAAGAAGTAGCGATTGTGCGTGAACAAATTAACATACCTATTGAATAATGATTGATACAGACTTGTTGAAGTTCCCTGAAGAGAAAGTACAAAAACTCATGGCCCACTACAAGGAAATACTTTCCCTGCTGGGCGAAGACCCTGAACGGGAAGGACTGATGAAAACCCCTGAACGGGTGGCTAAAGCCATGCTTACCCTCACACGGGGATATGATGTAGACCCGAAAGAAATTTTATTGGGCGCCAAGTTTAAGGAAGAATACAGCCAAATGGTGGTAGTAAAAGACATCGACTTCTTTTCCATGTGCGAACATCACATGCTCCCCTTCTACGGAAAAGCGCACGTGGCTTATATCCCGAACGGATACATCACGGGGCTGAGCAAGATTGCCCGTGTGGTAGATGTATTCTCACACCGCCTCCAGGTGCAAGAACGCATGACCCTGCAAATCAAAGAATGCATCCAGGAAACACTACACCCGTTAGGCGTAATGGTCGTAGTGGAAGCCAAACACATGTGCATGCAGATGAGAGGCGTAGAAAAACAAAACTCCATCACCACCACTTCCGACTTTACCGGCGCATTCAATCAGGCAAAGACAAGAGAAGAATTCATGAACTTAATCCGGAAAGGGAATTAAGTTGACAAGGTATCAGTTGACAAGTTGACAAGGTATCAGGTAGCAAGGTTTTTTCAGATAGTATCGTTCATTTATCATAAAGCCTATCAGCTCATCAACTAAGACCTTGTCAACTGATACCTTGTCACCTACAAAACAACAGACACAAAAACACGTGGAACAGACTATTTCTCAATCGGCAAGTGTCCGCAAGGGACTTGCCAAGCTGGTAATTCCCATTTTCATTGAGACCCTGCTCATCATGATGCTGGGCGCGGTCGACACCATTATGCTGAGCCAGTACTCCGACGAGAGCGTGGCGGCGGTAGGCGTGGTCAACCAGATTGTCACCTTCGCTTTCCTGATATTCGAAGTTATCAACATCGGTACCTCGGTGCTTTGCTCGCAATATCTCGGAGCAAGATTGCACAAGAACATGGTGCAGGTGACCGGTGTGGCTCTGTTGCTCAACCTAGTCTTGGGACTGGCGGTCAGTGCCATTCTTCATTTCGGTGCGGCTACCCTGCTGGGCTGGATGGGACTCCGTCCCGAACTGCTGCAATACGGTATCGGCTATATGGAAATAGTGGGGGCATTCGCTTTCTTCCAAGCCATTTCGCTCACCATATCCGCCTCGTTGCGCAGTGCCAACAAAGCCATTTATCCCATGCTGGTCACCGTATTGGTGAACATCATGAACATCATCGGCAATTACTCCCTGATTTTCGGTAAATGGGGAATGCCGGCATTGGGAGCGGAAGGCGCGGCCATCTCCACCGCTTTTGCCCGCGGGGTTAGTATGGTCGTATTGTTCATCATCCTGTTTCGCAAGCATATTCCCCGCTTCCCCTTGGCTTATTTCCGTCCTTTCCCATGGATTGAACTGAAAAACCTGTTGAAAATCGGGCTTCCTTCCGCCGGCGAGAATATCTCGTATAGCTTCTCGCAGGTGGTCATCACCTACCTTATTAATATATTAGGCAACAATGCCCTTGCCACACGCACCTACACCGTAAACATCGTGATGTTTGTCTACCTCTTTGCCATTGCCATGGCACAAGGCGGCGCCATCAGCATCGGGCACCTGGTAGGACAGAAAAAGATACATGCCGCCTACCTGCTGGGCAAGTACGTAATGCGGCTTTCCATCCTCGTTTCGCTCATTCTCTCGTGCATCTGGGCGGCATCGGGACATTTCATTTTCAGCCTCCTTACCGATAATCCCGAGATTATCCGATTAGGAGTCACCGTAATGATTATCGATGTGATAGTCGAAATCGGACGTTCCGTCAATATCTATGCCACCAATGCCCTCCGCTCGGCGGGCGATGTCAATTTCCCGTTCTACGTAGGGCTGGTGGTGCAATGGAGCGTATCGGTGGGCATCAGCTACCTGCTCGGCATCCACTGGGGATGGGGGCTGATAGGAATGTGGTGTGCGTTCCTGCTCGACGAGAATATCCGCGCCATCATCTTTGTCCGCCGCTGGAACAGCATGAAATGGGCAAAGAAAGGATTCGTCAAGTAATGCTCTTTCCCCGAGACAATATTAAACACAGAGACACAGAGATAAATGAAGAATTAAGAATGAAAAATGAAGAATCTGCATTTCAAAAAACAAACACAGAGAAACAAAGGCACAGAGAAATAATTTATCTAATCTGTGGTGAAAAAATAATCTGCGAAAATCTGCGTGAATCTGCGTTTCAAAAAAAGGAAACACCAACCGATTCTTCATTCTTCGTTCTTCATTCTTCATTTAATCTGTGGTAAAAAAAACAATAATTACATTTTCGATACACCTTTTATCTTGCCTTCTACGCGGGTTGGTGCCCCTTTATAGCGTACGTTTCCCGCGCTGGAAACGGAGGTGGAAAGCACACCGCTCGGATGGCATTCGATATCGCCTGCCGAAGAGGCTTCCGCCTTTACGTCTTTGGCAAGAAGGTCTTTGGCATAAATGTCACCTGCCGAGCTGGCACTGAATACGGCATTGCGGCACGTGCCAGCCAGCGTGATGTCGCCCGATGAACTGGTAGAAGCTTTTACATCGCCCGAACAAACCATATCTTTCACCGTACAATCGCCGGCTGAATCGGCATCGATAACTGCACTGCTGCACCGGGCTGTGTTCAACTCAATATCCCCGCTACTGGAAGCGCTCAGGTTCAATGCAGCACATTCCACCGAAGGCACGGTGATATCTCCACTGCTCGAAGCACGGAACGACACGTCTTTCTGCGTCTTCAATCCCTTTGTCAATGTAATATCGGACGAACTGGAAGTGGCAAACGAGGTCACTTCGGGAGCATATACATGCACCTCACATTTAAAGTGTCCGCTAATGGAAGTATTGGGCTTGAAACCCACATGCAAGCTCTTGCCTTTCTGCTCCACACGGACCAGGGGGACAATGTTATCGGGCGCGTAAATCTCGGCATAGGGCGTGCCCGAAGCCTGAGTATAGACCACATCAACCGACGAGGACGAGCGGATAGACTCGATATCGGTAAGGGAAACTTTCTGCGTCACATAGTTCTTGCCGGGTTTGACCACATTTTTCCCTCCGGCATAGCATCCGGATACAAGGAGCGTCATGGCCAATGCGCACACTGCTCCTGCCATACTGAATTTTCTCATACTGTGTATTCGTTTTATGTTCTTCTTTATCTCTTAGACGCAGGAAAACGAAAAAAGTTACAAGCCAATTAAATGAATAATGAAGAATGAAGAATCAGTTGGCGTTTCCTTTTTTGAAACGCAGATTCCACAGATTAGATAAATTATTTCTCTGTGTCTCTGTGCCTCTGTGTTTGTTTTTTAAAATGCAGATTCTTCATTCTTAATTCTTAATTCTTCATTCTTCATTTATTTAGTTCTTCATTTAATTCATCCCATCAGCTTGAAGGCGGGAGAGATGAACCAGCGCTTGTACATCAGCGTGGCGAGCTGATAGATGAAGAACGCCGAGAAAAAGCCCACCAAGGAATCGATGAGGTAATGTGCCTGGATGTAGACCGTGGCACAACACAACAGGATGTAGAAGGGCAACAGGATGTATGCCAGCTTCCGGCTTACCCGCCACGCCATAATCATCACGATGGTGGAGATGCCCACGTGCGAACTGGGGAAAGCCGCCGTAGGACGCTCGCCCACCTCTTGCGAGGTTTCTACCAGATTGAAGAAAAAGCCGTGGTCGAATCCCGGTCCGGGTATCAGGTAATCGTTCTTGTTGAAATAATCGCCGATGGGAGGGAAGTCGCAGGCATTCACCTTGTCCATGCCGATGGCGGGGAAGTAGAATTGCGGACCTGCCACGGGCAACATGATATAGATGAAATAATAGATGAAAAACGAGGTGACCAGCACGAAACAGATTTTCTCGAACCACTCGAAACGTTTCACGAAATAATATACCACCACGATGAGCATCATCGGATAATAGAAGAAATAGCCCATATTGAAAGGCTCGCTGAACCAGATGGACGGACAGAGCTTGCTGAACTCTACCGAGGGTTGGCATCCGAACATCGCCTGCTCGTTACTGGCAAAGATATGGTCGAGATTCGGGAAAAGGCGGTTGAACTCGAACGTGTCGGGATACCAGTATGCCAGGAGGCTCATCTGAACCGTCATGCGGATAAATGCCGTCAGGCGGCAGGGGAAAGCCTGATACAGGTAAATAAGCACAAACGTCAGCGCCACGATGCCCAGACGTTCGAGCAACATCGTGCCCGGATGGTCCATGCGCTGGTAGAGCAGCAAAATCAAAATGCTGGTCAGCGCGTTATATATCAGACTGATTGTCTCTACGGCAAACAGCTCTTTCCCACTATCTAAACGTTCGAATAATTTCAATTTTATAGCCATCCTTGTTCCTTATACCATCTGATTGTTTCCTTCACTCCTTTCTCCAGCGGATAAGCGGGCTGATAGCCCAGCTCTTCTTCCAGTGGGGCGATGTCGCACCGCCAGTTGCGCTGCTTCATAATCTTATATTTGTCGGGGTTGAGCGTGCCGGGCTTGCGGGTCAGCTTCGAGACATTGCCTGCCACAAACGAAATGGCACGCAAAAGCCAGAGCGGACACGTGAAGCGCACCAGCCAGGGATTGCCCAGCTCCCGGCGTATCAGGTCGGAGAATGTACGGCTGCTGTATACCCCTCCGTCGCTCACGAAATAGGCACGTCCCGTCTTCCCGCGCTCTGCCCCCAGGTAAATAGCCTGTACCAGGTCGGCTACATACACAAAGGTGATGTCTTGCCGGCGGAATCCGGCAGCAATATCCAGGTGACGCGATATGGATTGCGCCATCAGGTAATAGTCGCGTTCGCGCGGACCATACACTCCCGTAGGGCGGAAGATAATCCACGGAAATCCCTCCAGCGAGCGGATGTATGCCTCGGCATGCAGCTTGCTCACCCCGTATGCCGTGTTGGGGCGGGGCGTATCCGTCTCGCGGATAGGCGTATAGTCGCGCTCATGGATGGGACCGAACACACTCAGCGAGCTAAGGTAAATAAACCGCTCGGGCACCATGTCGAGCCGCGTCAACACCTCGATGAAATGCCGCGTTGCCCAATAGTTGCCTATCTCGAAGTCCGCAGGGTCCAGACACTTGGTCACGCCGGCACAATGGATGATGCAATCCCATCCTCCGTGCTCCTGCTTATGCCGCTTCAATTGCTCTTCCAGGTGGTCGGAGTCCGTAAAGTCGAGTTCGGCAAAGCGGATACGCCCGTCCTGCAGATAACGCCGGCTGCTGCTATGACGCACACCAGCCCATACCTGCATGCCGCGCTCCAGCCCGCCTTCTACCAGAAAGCTGCCGATAAAGCCGCTCGCTCCTGTCACCAATATTTTTGTTACATGCTCCATTCTTTCTTTTTTTCACCACAGATTACACAGATTTTTTCATCATTGATTCCACGGATTAGATAAATTATTTCTCTATGCCTCTGTGTTTAATATTATTTGAAACGCAGATTATTTTTTCACCACAGATTCCACAGATTAGATAAATTATTTCTCTGTGTCTTTGTGTCTCTGTGTTCAAACAAGAAAAAATCTCCGTGCGCTTTGCTCACTCAAAAAATAAAAACTTTGCGTCTCTGCGTTCGATTTAATGTAAACATCAACTGATTCTTCATTTTTCATTTAACCGGTTCCACATGCACATTGATATACGTGTCCTGTCCGTACTCGTCCCGCAATTTCCGCTCAACGCGTGTGGCACGGTCGTGCGCTTCGCTCAATGGCAGGCTTCCATCCATACGGATGTGCAGGTCTATCGAATAACGGTTCCCGATGCGCCTTGTGCGCAAGTGATGGGGTTGCGACACGCCCGGCACCGAAAGCACCAAGTCGGTGATGCGCTGCTCCACATCGTCGGGAAGCGAACGTTCCAACAGCTCGTCCAGGCAAGGCCTCAATTGCTTTACCGCCACCTGGATGATGAAGAAGCTCACGATGACCGCCGCCAAGGGGTCGAGCACCCGCCAGTCTTCACCCAGGAGAATCGCTCCGCCGATACCTACGGCCGTACCTATCGACGAGAACGCGTCGCTCCGGTGATGCCAGGCGTTGGCTATCACGGCAGGGCTGTTGTACTTCCGTCCCACAATGCGGGTGTAATGGAACAGCACTTCTTTCGATACAATGGAGAGCAACGCCGCCCACAAGGCTATCCACCCCGGCGATTTCAAGGTCTCTCCCTGCATGAAAGCATAAATCTGCCCGCCTCCGCTCCACAGGATACCGATGCCCACCGCGAGCAACGCCACCCCAATCAGCAACGTGGCAAAGGTTTCATACTTGCCGTGTCCGTAATCATGGCTCTTGTCTTCCGGCTTGTCGGAAAGACGCACGAATACCAGCACAACCACATCCGTGGCAAGGTCGGACAACGAGTGTACCGCGTCCGCCACCATCGCGGCGCTGCGCCCCAGTATGCCTGCGGCAAACTTGCACAGTACCAGCACGACATTCACTACACTGCCCTCCAGCGTCACCTTGTAAATGGCACGCCGGCGGACAGCCGCATCTGTCTCATTCATAATCGCATCATTTGTTTTACTTTAGCATCGGGGGCAAAGATAGCGAAATAAAATGAAGAATGAAGAACAAGGCTGGAAGAATTAGTGTCCGATTATTCAGAGGTTTCTCAAGCAGGCAATTTTTCTTCCCCCGAAACTTGTTCCATATCGCCTGAATTTATTATTTTTGAGAGGAGAAAAGTTTAATCAGAAAAGTTGAACGGCCTTTGCGTTTTCGTCAGATGCCATCTTTATCCGTACAGGCGAGGACGACAAAGGCATAAAGAAGAAGAATATGGACTTGGTTTGGGACTTTATCCTGCGCTTATTCTTGGCAGGAGTTATGGGCATACTAATCGGGCTGGAACGCGAATACCGTGCCAAGGAAGCAGGATACCGCACACATTTCCTGGTGGCGTTAGGCAGCTCGCTATTGATGATTGTATCGCAATACGGATTCTCGGACGTGCTGGAACGCGACTTGGTGCGGCTCGACCCCAGCCGTATTGCGGCACAAGTAGTAAGCGGCATCGGATTCATCGGTGCAGGAACCATCATCTTGCAGAAGCAGATTGTACGCGGGCTCACTACAGCCGCCGGCATCTGGGCCACTTCCGGCATCGGGCTTGCCATCGGAGCAGGCATGTATGGCATCGGCATAGCCGCTACTATATTGGTATTGCTGGGGCTGGAAGCATTAAGCTTTTTCTTTAAAAGCATCGGATTGCGCAACCTGCTGATAGAGTTTTCGGCACACGATAAAGAAGCTATCAGGCGCGTTTCCACCACGTTCCATTCGAAAGACTACATCGTGGTGTCGTATGAGATGACGGAAGCGCATCTGCAAGGCAAGGTAGTTTATAACGTAAGCATGACCATCAAGGCGAAACGCCTGAATGAAGAAGGGCTGCTGCTGATGTTCATGCAGGATTTTCCAGACATTACCGTAAACAAAATCATCTGAAGTACACATTCCCCCCCCGAAAAAAAACGAAGCATGCAGATGCATGCTTCATTCATTATGCCATTTTATCCGATGTAAACATTCACCGTCAAAAAAATCCTATCGCCATGTTCATTCACATCGAAATCAATCTTGTCTTCACGGGCCAGCCATCCGATAGCGGCATTGAGGTCTCTATCAGTCAGCCCTGTAGCCCGCTTCAGCTCTTCATATTCCCAATGTTTGTTGTCTTTCAGTTTACTCCAGACAAGCCCGGCGTTTTTGCCGATTTGAATTTTGTTCATTTTGTTTCGGTTTTAAATTAATATTAAAGTTAAGGTGTTCAAGCGTCTGCCGCAAAGTAAACGAATTTTATCCAAACTTTCAACTATTCCTTTCATTTTTTTACAAAACCCTGCAAAATCCCTTTACATTAAAAGCGGCAAGGCACATAGCCCGCTTCCTCCAGGCTGTATCAAGTCAAGAGAAGGACTCCCTGCAAAGCCGAAAATAAATATACGTCCGATGAACAAATATTCCATTTATTTTCTTTACTTTGTAAAAGGAAACAAAAACCTACGACTATGGCTAAGAAGAAGAAAGAAAAGAAAGGCGGGAAACGGATGAAAAAGAAGGAACTCGCCGAACTGCTCGTCAGTTACTTCCAGCTTCGCCCGGGAGAGGCTTTCGGGCTGAAGCAGCTTTTCAGGGGGCTGAAGCTCACCACCCATCCCTTGAAAATGCTATGCGTAGACATCTTGCAGGAAATGATGGAAGACGGATTCCTGATACAAACCGAAGACAAGATGTACAAGTTGAACGACAAGGGACAAGTGTTGACCGGAACCTTCCAACGCAAGAGCAACGGCAAAAACTCGTTCACTCCCGATGACGGGGGCGAACCTATCTTCATCGCCGAGCGCAACGCGGCACATGCCATGAACGGCGACAGGGTAAGGGTGAGCCTCTGCGCGCGCCGCAAACGCAAGGAACCCGAAGGACAGGTCATCGAGATACTGGAACACGCCAAAGTCAACTTCGTGGGCACCCTGAAGGTGAACAAAAACTATGCCTTCCTGCTCACCGAGTCGAGCACGCTGGCAAACGACATCTTCATACCGAAGGAAAAGCTGAAAGGCGGGAAAAACGGCGACAAAGCCGTGGTGCGCATCACCGAATGGCCCGACGAGGCGAAAAACCCCTTCGGCGAGGTGATAGACGTGCTGGGGAAAGCAGGCGAGAACACCACCGAGATGCACGCCATCCTGGCGGAATACGGGCTGCCCTATACCTATCCCGCATCGGTGGAAGCGGCGGCAGAAAAGCTTTCGGCGGAAATCACGCCGCAAGACTATGCCGAGCGTGAGGACTTCCGCGACGTGACCACCTTCACTATCGACCCCAAAGACGCGAAAGACTTCGACGACGCCCTCTCCATACGCCCCCTGAAACCGGGACTGTGGGAAGTAGGTGTACATATCGCCGATGTGTCGCACTACGTGAAGGAAGGCAATGCCATCGACAAGGAAGCCGCCAAACGCGCCACCTCGGTGTATCTGGTAGACCGCACCATCCCGATGCTGCCCGAACGCCTGTGCAACTTCATCTGCTCGCTCCGCCCCGACGAAGAGAAGCTTGCCTACTCGGTCATCTTCACCCTGAACGACAAGGCAGAAGTGAAGGACTACCGCATCCGGCATACGGTCATCAAGTCGAACCGCCGGTTCACCTACGAAGAGGCACAAACCATCATCGAGACCGGAACGGGAGACTATAACTACGAGATGCTGGAACTGAACCGCCTCGCCCAGCAATTGCGCGAACGGCGCATGGCGGCAGGAGCCATCAACTTCGACCGCGTGGAAGTGAAGTTCGAAATAGACGAAAACGGGAAACCGCTGAGCGTGTACTTCAAGGAATCGAAGGAAGCCAACAAGCTGATTGAGGAATTCATGCTGCTGGCAAACCGCACCGTGGCGGAGCACGTGGGCAAAGTGCCCAAGAACAAGAAACCGAAAGTGTTCCCCTACCGCATCCACGACCTGCCCGACCCGATGAAGCTGGAAAACCTGAGCCAGTTCATCGCACGCTTCGGCTACAAGATACGCACGGGGGGAAGCAAGCAGGAAGTGTCGAAATCGCTCAACCGCCTGCTGAGCGACGTCTCGGGCAAGAAGGAACAGAACCTTATCGAGACGGTATCGCTCCGCGCCATGCAAAAAGCGCGCTATTCCATCCATAACATCGGACACTACGGGCTGGCATTCGACTACTATACGCATTTCACCTCGCCCATCCGCCGCTATCCCGACCTGATGGTACACCGCCTGCTTACGCGCTACGAAGCCGGAGGACGCACCGCGCAAGCCGACAAGTATGAAGCCCTGTGCGACCATAGCTCGGCGATGGAGCAGACCGCGGCAAGCGCCGAACGCGCGTCCGTCAAGTACAAGCAAGTGGAGTTTATGGGTGACCGTATCGGCAATGTCTACGAGGGCGTCATCTCGGGTGTGACCGAATGGGGAATCTATGTGGAAATCAACGAGAACAAGTGCGAGGGAATGGTCCCGATGCGCGACCTGGGCGATGATTATTACGAATTCGACGAAAAGAATTATTGCTTGATCGGACGCCGCCATCACCGCAAGTTCAGCCTGGGCGACCCCATAAAAATCAAGGTAGCCCGAGCCAATCTCGAAAAGAAACAGCTCGACTTCACACTGGCGGAATAAAGCCAATGTGCTAATGTGCTAATGTGAGAATGTGCTAATGTGAGAATGTGCCAATGTGCTAATTGCCAATGTGAGAATGTGCTAATATGTCAATGTGAGAATATGCCAATTACCACATTGTTTATTAGCACATTGTTTATTGACACATTGACACATTACTACCGCTGCTTTTCTTTCCATTGCTCTATCGGCATGCTGTAGAGCCAGGAAGTCTTTTCTTCTTTCCGCTCCACGAAATACACATACGAGATGTCGTTTTCCACGATGTGGATGTTGTCGTTGGGCGTCACTACCAGCAACTGAAGGTGAAGCTGACGGCATAGCGTGATGAGATAACGCGCCTTGTCCTCATCCTGCGCCTTGAACGCCTCGTCTATCGCCACAAAACGGAAAGAGTCGCTCTGCAGGCCGCTCTTGGTCAGACCGAACTGGTAGGCAATGGCAGAGCCCAGGATGGTGTAGGTGAGTTGCGCCTTCTCGCCTCCCGAAAGATGGCCCATATTTTCGTAAGTGGTCTCCTTATGCCCGTCCAGGCGATTGAACTCTTCTGCCTTGTACGTAAACCAGAAGCGGACATCCATCACCTTGCCGCGCCACTCCTCGTCCTCCAGGCGGCGCATGAAAGGCTCTACACGGTCGTAGAAATGCGCACGCCGCCCGTCGGGCGTGGCGTCTGCCTTCTGCACGTCGGGCACTGCCTCGTCCATCAGCCGTTTGAACTCGGACACCGCCTCGCTGACCTGCGGAAGGGCGGTAAGCTGGATATAGGTCACGGGATGGCGCCGGTAGTCGATGCCTTTCAACGAGTCGTTGAGCATATCGATGTTGTTCCGGATGGCGTGCATCCAGTTGATGAAGAACATGCGGAACTCGCCCACCTTGTCGGTCAGCGTTTTTTGCAGGTACCCGTCGAACTGCTTCTCATACTTGGGCAGGTTCTCCTTCTCCAGGCGTTCCAGCATCTGCCGGTAGGCGGCTATCAGCTCGATATGGGTAGCGTCGGGGAGGGCATCCACATCGGCACGCCAATCCTTGAAACGCGCCAGGATGGTTTCTTCGGGATGCTTAAACTCGGCAATCTTCACCTTCGCCTCGTCCTCGTATCCGCGCTTTTCCGCTTCCAGCTTCTTGCGCTCGCGCTCGTTTTTTGCCTGAAACTTGCCCCGCTCCTGCTTTAGCTGGTCGTAGGTCAGCTCGCACAGGTAAGCGTAGTTTTTCTCGAAATCGGTGAAGAGCAACGAACGGATGGAAGAAATCACGCGCTGGTTCTCGTCTATCTCTTTCTGCAACTGCTCGATGCGGTACTCGGCATGAATCATCTTCCGGGTATGTTCGGGGATGTCTGTCTCGGACAAACGGTGTTGCTCTTCGCGCACCTGTTCCAGCTGGGTCTGCAAGGTGTGCAGGCGGTCGTTCCCCTTTTCCAACGCTTCTTTCTCGTCTTGCTTGCGCTGGATTTTGCCGACATACCTCTGCCAGTCCACTTTCCGGTAGTCGGGGAACAGGTCTGCCAGCCGGCGGTGCAAGCCGCATCGCGCTTCCCCTTCCGCCGCTTCCTGCCTTGCCCGGCTTATCTCGGCGGCAAGCTTCGAATCCTGCTCCTGAAGCCCGAGCAACTCTTGTTGCAACAGGTGTATTTTCTCCTTGTTCTCCCATCCCAGCACATAATTCTCGCGGCGCAAGACGTGCGGACGGTCGTCCTTCTCGTGGCGTTCGCCCGAAAACTTGACCAGCCCCTCGCGGGTGACCACCTTTTCCTTATACCGCTCGAACGTATCGAGACCGTCGGCGCACGTATAATTGTATTTCTCCAGAATGACATCGCGCACCCATTCCTCGTATTCGCTATCGGGACGGATTTCAATCTTATCGATGACCTGCCCTGCCCCGTCTTCGGACGCACGGTAAGCCTGTAGCCCTGCCAGCGAGCGGTAGGGCAAGTAGCGGTAGAACATCACGCGGCCCTTCAGGTTGGTGGCGTTCACATACTCGTTCACCTGGTGATAATACTTGTCGGGCACGATGAGGTGTAAGGCAAAGTGATGCAGGATTTTCTCTAAAGCCCCTTCCCATTCCTTCTCGTCCTCTGCCACCCGGCACAATTCACCCACGAAGGGAATCTCTTCTTTCGAGGCTCCCGTATGCTCCAGTATCGCCTCGCGGATTTCGGTCTCGCGCACGGGGATGTTGTTGCGGTTCTTCCGGAGCAGCTCTACCGTGCGCACCAGTTCTTCGGTCTGCACCGCCAGCTCTTTCTGACTGCGCTCGGCATCGATTTGCCTGCGGATAATCTCTTCTTTCTCTGCCGCCCACGCTTCTGCCTGCTGCCTTGCCTGGAGGCGCTGGGCGTTGAAGGTCTCCTCGCCGGGACTGAGCGCGAAGCCTGCCTTTCCGGCAAGTTCATTGTAGGCATCCATCGACGCCATCCGCTCGTCGCGCTCTTTCGACAGGCGTTCGATATCGTCTTCCAGCTCCTTCAGCTTGCGCCCCACCTCGTCTTTCTCTATCGCCAGCGAGAGGGTGCGCTCTTCCTGTTTCAACTTTTCTTCGCGCCGGCGAAGCCTGCCTATCTCGGCTTCGGTCTTCTCTTTCTCCTTCACCGCCAGGTCGAGCTTCTCCTTTGCCAGGTCTATCAATTGCTTGGCAAACCAATATACCGCCGTATCCTTGTCGGTCGCCAGCTGGCTGAGCCGACCGGCGGCGTGCTCTATCCGGTCTGCCAAATCCGCTATCGGACGGAGCTGCTCTATCTGGGTACGCGCCTTCTCGATGTTCACCTTTGCCTCTATCAGGGTCGTGAAGCTATCCTTCAATTGCAGGTACTGGGTCTCGGCATCGTGCTCCTCCAGCATATTGAGGCGGATAAACTCGTCGAGGTCGTCGAGCACCTTCACCCCTACAATCTGGTTGAAAAGGCTCAACGCCTTCACCGACCGCATCCCGAACAACTGGGTGATGCGCTCGGCATAGCCTACGGGTCCGTCGAAAAACTCGACCAGGGTACGCGCTCCCTTATACGAAGCCTCCAGCCTGCGCCTCCACACGCCTTTGCCATCGAAGGGCTGGAAATCTTTCTGAATCTCCAAAGGCACGTGAGCCAAGCCGAAACTGCGCCTCAGCTCCCCGCCCGAGAACCAACGCACCTGGAATATGGTCACCACCCGCTGGTCGGTATTCGAGAACGTGGCAAGCAACACCGAATAGGCACTCTTGTCGCGCAACGCCTGGGTGGTCACGCCCCGCTCGCCTTCTTTCTGGATATTGCCGTAATGCCCCAGCACGTAGGTTTCCTCCGTGCGGTTCCCTTTCTTCTCTACGCCCGAAGACTGGTTGTAGAAACGGTCTTTCTTGGCAGGGACCAGCAAGGTGAGCAAGGCATCGATGATGGTGCTCTTGCCCGAAGCGTTCGCGCCGGTGAGCAAAGCGTTGTTGCCCTGCGGAGCCAGCCGGAAGATGCGTTCGTGGAACGTACCCCAATTATAGATTTCCATGTATTCCAGGCGGAAGCCCGCCGTATCCGAAGACGTACTAAACAGATTCAACATAGCTTTCAAGTTTCTTTTTAAATTCTACCAACTGGTCGAGGGTGACCTTCTCTTTGATGATGCGGTGTATCTGATAGAAAGTACGGTCGTCCTGGCTTTTCTCTATCAGGAAGCCCAGCTGCACCAGGCGGGCGATGTAGGTATCCAACTCGTTCAAGAGCTTCACCCGGTTGAAACGCTCGGGAAGGAACAGCTCGACCCGCTCTTTCAGTTCCTTGCCGGTGATGTAGCACGCGGTGGCATACAGCTCGTCGAGGTTGCTATCGAACTCTTCGAGCACTTCGCGGAGGATGATGACCAGCACCGAGCACTCGAACCCCAGTTGCTTGCGGGGCACCAGTCCCAGCGTATTTCCGTTTTCGTCCGTCATCTGCTTCAGGTAGGCGAAACCTTCGTCGCGCTTCACTATCAGCTCCAGCCCGATTTGGGACACATATTTCTGTATTTCGTGCTGGTAGTGCAAGAGGTCGTTCCAGCACCGGTCCGACGTATCGACGGGACCTTTCAACAGGCAGACCACCGCCCGTGCGTAGGGAGATATATAAGATTCTAAATTCATCGTACAACAATAATTTCGGGTATAACGATTGCTTTGTGCCGCTCTTCGTCGAACACCACGGTCTGTGTCCGCTCGGCGCTGATGGTATGGCGGAAATCACGCACCGCGCCGATGTAGCCGAACAATTCCGACAAGCCTTCGCGCAAGCCTCCGTTCTCCTCGACGACCTCGCCCAGCGACACCTGGCGCCTGCGCCGCAAAGCCAGCCCAATGCGTTGCTTCAACACCTGGCGGTCGACACGGTTCTGCACAAACAGGCTTGCGGCAGAGCTGGCTTCGCGGATATCCGAGCTTGCCATCTCCAGTGCCTGGCGGTAGGTGATTTCGACATTCCGTTCGGGCGTAAGTCTCCGTTCGAGCGGCATGTTGATATCGGGCAACGTCTCCACCTCGAGCGAAATATCGGGCGTGATGCCCTTTTGTGCCAGCACGAGCAAAGACGACTGGATATCGGCTATCACCTGGCGGGCGATGACGGTGGGCATGGTTCCGTTTTCGCAGATAATGCGGCTCAGCTTCTCCGCCATCTTGTCGTTTGCCTGATACACCTTCTTTCCGGCGGCATAGAGATATTGTTTCATGTTCTTCAGGAAGGTGTCGTTCACCTCCAGCCGCTTGTCGTCCAGCGTCTCGTAGAGGTGTTCCACCAGCCCGTCCCACGTGTGTTGCAACGAAGGGGTCAGCAGGAAGTCCCAAAAGGCATAAAAGCTCTTGCCCTGCGAGCTTTGTTGCAGGTTCTCCAGTGCGTCGAAGGTAAAGCCCAGGATATCCCCTTTCGAATAAGCCCCTTCGGCGTGCCGGCGGTAAATGTCCTTGGTGATGCTTTTGAAGTTTTCCTCCACCTCCTTGAAGTCGGAAAGCAGTTCTTTGGCGGACTGGCTGATTTGCTTGAAGCGGGGCAATATCTGGTATTCCTCGAAGGTCTGCGCGTCTCCTCCCGCCCGAATCGCCTGAATCTGATGTTCTATCTCGCGCTTCTTCTCCTCCAGCATCCGGATACGTTCTTCCTTGTCCTCGTTGGTAAACTCCACCAGTTCCTTCAATTGCCCGAAGAGGTTCATGAATTTCGACTCCGTGCCCACGAACTCTTCCCGCTTCAGGCTCAAGAGCCAGTCGATGGTCTTGCTGGTATAAAGCGACAATTCGTAAAACACCTCGCCCGTTTCTTCCTGATAGTTGCGCAAGAATCCCTTGTCGGTCCACCGCTGGATATATTTGCCCGCCTTTTCCTCGAACGAATCGAATTCCGTAATGCCGCTCTCCTCATCCTCTTCCAGCCGGACCGCACTCAGATAATCTGCCAGTTGCATCCGTAAAGACTCGAAAGGCACGGCTGCCTGCCGGTGATAGAACATCTTGAAAAGAAACAGGATAATCAGCCGGCGGTTACGCAACCGGAGCAATTCCACACAAGGCGAAGTACGCAATATTTCAGATAAAACTTCAGTTTGTGACGCCATTCTCATTTTCAAATTAGGGTGCAAAAATACAAACTTCCCGGCGAAAAACACAGGATTGGCGCAGATTTCCGTCAATATGAGTATCCCCTATCATACAAAAAGAACGGGCCTGCATACCCATTTGATGCAAGCCCGCATTAACCTTTATGAAATAAAAATGAGTTCTTTAATTCTTCATTCTTAATTCTTCATTTAGAATTTAGAATTGGTATCCTGTCCATCCGAAGAGGTCAACCGATGCGCCGGTATTGCCTTCGGCTACGGTTACAACACCTGTTCCGTGTACCTCGTCACCGGTCAAGGCTTCGCCCAACTCATTGGTTACAGAGATGGTGCTTTCTGCCTGAGCATCCCCTTTACCGTCGGTCAGGTCGACCAGTTCTTCCACTTCGCCTGTACCTTTTACCAGCGCGTTTTTGATGGTAGCTTTCGCACCGCGGCGAACCTTGATGGCATCATTCATAACGGCAGCTGTAGCCAGGTTTTCGATGGTCATGTTCTCGATAGTGAAGTCCGATTGCGGTGTGTGGTCGGGACCGTTTCCGTCCAGGTTACCATCGGCTTCCACGCCACGCGGGTCTTCCTCGGTGCTGGTGAAATCGGCTTCCCAACGTCCGTAGCAATCTTTCAAGGTTCCGCAATAGCCCTGGGTGAAGTCGAACATGTCATCGTCGCAATTCACGGCAAGCAAGCCCGTTACGTTTACCGAACCTCCGAAGAACTCGATGGCATCGTCGGCTCCTTCAGCCACGTAGATATTTTCGATGACCGTACCGTTTCCTACACCGTTCAGCGTCAATCCGTTGTGTTCGATGTCCGAGCTTGAGCGGGCACCGGTATAAAGCAGTTTCACATATCTCAGCACACCCGAGTTGTCGGCATTGTCATCGCCTCCGTATGCCTGGTTGTTGTCGATTTCGGTAGCGCCTTCCGTTGCAGGACCTTCAGGACCCGAGATGCGTGCCTTACCGTTGATAATCAATCCGCCCCAGTAACCCGGTCCGGCATTGGCTTCATCTTCTGCGGTAAAGGTAATCGGAGCTTCCGCCGTACCTTCTGCCATAATCTTGCCTCCGCGTTCTACGAGCAGGTAGTTTCCGAAACCTTCTTTAGCCTTGATGGTCAGTCCGGCAGGGATGGTCAGGGTAGCGCCGTCTTTTACTACGACTGCACCCTCAAGGGTATATTCGGTATTGGCATCCAGCGTTCTGTCTGCAGTGATGTCGCCCGAGAGCGTTTCCTTCACCGGTTCGGGAGCTTCGGTTTCGCCCGGGAACTGATAACCGGTCCAAGACAAAGCACTGGTATTGGCACCCGTGTTTCCGGCTTCGATTACGACACCGGTATACGTACCTTCAGCGTTCAGGTCACCATCGGTAGTGGCAGATGCCAACTGGTTGCTTACGCTTATTTCGGTACCTTCGCCTGCTCCGCCTTTACCGTCGTTCAGGTCAATCAGGTTCTCTACGGCTCCTGTACCCATTACCAAAGCGTTGGTGATGTGTGCCGTAGCGCCGCGGCGTACCTTGATGGCATCCTGCATAGACTGAGCCGAGAAGTTGGCGATGGTCATGTTCTCGATAGTAAAATCCGATTGCGGAGTATGGTCGGCACCGTTTCCGTCCAGGTTACCGTCGGCTTCCACGCCGCGCGGGTCTTCCTCGGTGCTGGTGAATCCGTCTTCCCAGATACCGTAGCAATTCGAAAGCGTTCCGGCATAACCCTGTGTGAAGTCGAACATATCATCGTCGCAGTTCACGGCAAGCAGGTTGCTTACGTTTACCGTACCTCCGAAGAACTCGATGGCATCGTCGGCTCCTTCTGCCACATAAATGTTATTGATAGTCGTTCCGTTACCTACGGCATTCAGTGTCAAGCCGTTGTGTTCGATATCTGCGCTCGAACGTGCGCCGGTGTACCACAATTCCACGTATTCCAGTGTACCGCTATTGTCGGCAGCATCGTTTCCACCGTATGGCATATTGTTGTCCACTTCGGTAGCGCCTGTAGCTACAGTTCCTGCAGGACCTGAGATAGGAGCCTTACCGTTGATAATCAGACCGCCCCAATAGCCCGGTCCGGCATTGCTCTCGTCTTCGGCTGTAAACACGATAGGAGCCTGAGCTGTACCGCGCGCATTGATTTTACCGCCTTGTGCCACGATGATGTAATTGCCGAATCCTTGTTTTGCCTTAATCTTCGTACCGGCAGGGATTTCCAGTGTAGCGCCGTCGGGTACGGTCAGCGTACCGTTCAAGATATATTCTACGTCGGCCTCCAGCGTCATTGTGCCTTCTACATTGCCCGAGAGTTCCACGGTTTCTACCGTCGGTTCTTCGCCTCCGCCCGGGTTTTCGCCTTGGATTTCGTCATCATCACTACAAGAAGTAAGTGATACCGTGCTTGCCAATGCGGCAAACAGCATCGCATTTAAGAAAAACTTTTTCATTGTTCGATAATTATTAAATAATGAATGGATATGCCTGATTAAAAACTACAACTCACTCCGATGCTGAAATCAATGCCTTTGCGGTATTTGCTCAGCACCACTTCGTCGCCCGTGGCATTGCCCTTACGCGTAAGCTGGTGAACCGAGTTCAGCAGGTTCTGCGCCTTCAGGCTGATGGTGAAGTGTTCGCCTATCTGGGTCGATGACACAAAGTCGAGCGTGGGGATTCCGTTTTCCACGATATCCTGATAACCCTGTGTACCGATGGTGTACAGGCGGTCGCTGAAATAGTTGAACACCAACGTATTGGTAAACGAGTTGCGCCCTTTGCGTACCAGGTAAGTCAGGTCGGCGTTGGCAAGCCAGGGAGCCGCCCCTTCCAGTTGCGAGCCCGTAGGGTCGGTGGCGAGAGGCACTTTGGCAAGTGTATAAGTATAAGCGCCGTTCACCCCGAAGCTCAGCTTCTGCAATCCTCCGTCTTGCATCGGACGGGAGAACAGGTCTTTGCGTATCTCGACTTCCGCACCCGCTACCGTAGCGTGGTCGGCGATGTTCTCGTACGAAAGGAATCCGCCCGCACTGGCAATCTCGATACGCGATATCGGGTTCTTGATGTATTTGTAGAATCCCGTCACCGAAATCAGCTCGCTTGGCGAGAGATACCAGTCCCACTTCAGGTCTACGTTGTAGTTGTCCGAAGGCTTCAGGTCGGGATTACCCTGGCTGTTGAAAGTCACGTTCACATAGCGGAAAGGAGAGATTTCTTTCGCTTGCGGCAGGGTGTAGGTCTTGCTTGCCGAGAAGCGGAGCGAATGCTTGTCGTTGAAGTTATAACGCAGGTTCAAGCTGGGCAACACATAGTTTTTGTTGATGGATTGGCTTCCCTTCGTACCTCCGCGGTTCACGTTGTAGTCCACTTCCATATTCACCTTGTCGTATTTCACGCCGAGGTTGGCGATGAAACCTTCCGTAAACTGGCAGGAAGCCTCTACGTAAGCCGAATGGATATTCTTGTCGACGGTATATTCATCGACGTTCCTGTCCAGGATGAAGACGTTGTTGTCCAGATTATCTTGCGTATAATAGTCATCGAAACGCACGTTGTTGATGTCGAACACCTCCTGACGCACGACCGACATATCATATTCCGTAGCCGTGAAACTATCGTCCACGATGCGTCCGGCATAGCCCAACTGGATATTCGAGAGTTGCTCGTAGTCATCGGGAAGCTTATAGGTGAAGCCTGCACGGATGTTCAGGTCGTTTTCGTTCAGTTCCGAGAAATAACGCTGCTGGATACCCGTTCCTTTCATCGGCTCATAGCCGTCATCGGTCTTCACCAGGTTATTGATGCGCCGGTCGGGTTCCAGTCCCTTGATGATGTTATAGGCCGCGCCCACATTAAAGTCCAGCTTGTCCGCCAATGCCCATTTCGTATCGAGCTGGTTCACGAAAAGCAGGTTGTCGTTGGTCTGCTGGCGGCGCATGAAGCCCTCGTATGTATCCGATGATTGGTAATCGGCATCCATACCCAGGTAGTCGCCCACCGATTCGCGCGAAGCGTGCAGCATGATGAAATTATAGGTCAGCGAGTGTTTCCTGTCGTGCAGGTAGTTCAGGTTAGCCATCACTACTTGCGAAGTCTCTACGTTCGATTTCTTTCCCAGCATATCCTGCGAAAGCTCGCCCGTCGTAATCGAGTTGCGCACCTCTTCTTCGTAATACGAATAGTCGCGGTTATGCCCGGCTATGAGGTAGAACGAAAGCGGATTGTCGCCGATGTCGAACTTCTTTCCGCCCGAGATGCTATAGCTTTGGTTCACCAGCCCTCCCTTCTTCGAGGGGTCCAGGCGGTTTTGGAAACCATACACGTCCATGTTGTCTCCCGGCTGCTTGCTATTTGCAAAGCCGAACGCGTTCACCCCGTCCATCTTCAGGAAATCGGACGAAAGCGTCTGCGTGTTGAATCCTCCCGAAATGCCAGCGTTCACCTCACCGTAGCCCGTCAGCTCTTTCGAAGAGATATTGATGTTGGCTCCCGCCACATCGGCGTATGTATTGCCATAAAAAGCCTTGTTCACGTCTACCGACTGGATGATGTCGGTCGAGAAGAAATCGAGTGCGATATTCTTGTATTCCGGGTCTTCCGAAGGTATCGGGAAGCGGTTCAAGGTAGTCAGGTTATACCGGTCGCCCAGTCCGCGCACAAACACGTTCTTCACACCGTCCTGTTGCGAGATGCCCGAAATCTTTGTCACGGCTCCCTGTGCGTCGCTCACGCCCTTGCGCGACAACTCTTTGGCACCTACCGACTGGACTGCCACTACCGATTTCTTTTGTTCCAATAAGGTGACGTTCTCCGATTCGCGGTTGGCTTTTGCCACCACCACTACGTCCGACAATACCTGCGTGTCCGGTTCCAGTTCGAAGTCGAGCGTAGTCACCCGGTTGTCTTCCACCTTTACCTGGCGTTTCACCGCCGTCTTATAGCCTACATATTTTATTTCAATGTCGTAGATACCGTCTTCCACCCCCGTTAGCTGGAAGTTTCCGTCTATATCGGTCACCGCACCGATGTTACTCCCCATAATGCGGATGGTAGCGCCTATCAGAGGCTCTTTCGACTTTTGGTCTTTGATGCATCCCTTCACATTCACTTCCAGTTCCACCGCAAACACATTGGCTGCCATCATCGATAAAAGGACAGCCGAAGTCATCCATTTTCTTACTCTTTTCATTCCCTGAATTACTAAACTTTTACCGAGTGCAAAGAAAGCGCATCCGGTTTACGCCCTTACAACATTCAGGTGACTTTCCATTTACAAGCCTGTTGCAATCCGGTTACAAACGTCTTCACTTTATCTTACTCCGTATGAAGATTAATAATCTGATGGTTCCGACGTTAACTCAAGGTGTCATGCTATCGAACACAAAAACACAGAGTCTCTCCTTTTATATTATTTTTATATCAAGTCAGATTCTCTGTGCCTCTGTGTCTCTGTGTTCAAAAAAACGATGTGTTCAAAAAAAACGATGTGGATGGGAAAAGGATGCTTAGGAAACTATCATCATCAGCCCTACTCCCCTGACGGTCTTTATCTCCACTTCCGGGTCGTCGGCAAAGAGTTTGCGCAGCTTGTTGATGAAGACATCCAGGCTACGGGAAGCGAAAAAGTCGTCTTCCGTATTCCAGCAACGGCTCAGGATAGCTTCGCGGCGCACCACCTCGTTTTTGTTTTCGGCAAGAAGTTGCAATATTTTGATTTCCGTTGCAGTCAGCACACGCATCTTTTCCGAGTGATTGTCACGCAAAGTGGCATGAACGGTATCCAACGTATAACGGCCGAACTTACAGCATCCTTCTTCCGAACGGCTCTTGGTGCCTTCCTTCATCTTCAGAATAGCGTGGATATGCGCGTCTATCTCTTCAGGGACAAAGGGTTTCTTCACATAATTGTTTACGCCCATTTCATAACCGTGGCGCACGTCTTTGGGCGAAGTCAAGGCGGAAGCGAACAGGATGGGCGTATCACCGTCCGTCTCACGGATGCGCCTTACCATCTCGAACCCGTCCATTTCGGGCATGTCGATGTCGGATATGATGATGTCGGGCTTATGTTTCTCCCATGCGTGCAGACCTTCCAGACCGTTTCCGGCGGTAATCACTTCATAACCGCCGATAACGTCTTGCAGACCTGCCTGTACGATGTAGCTTAAGTTCACATCGTCTTCTACCAGTAATAGCTTTATCATAGTGTTTTAATCCTTTAAGGGTAAATAGATAATAAATTCGGTAAACTCACCTTCGATGCTGTTCACGAAGATTTTTCCTTTGTGTGCCTCAATGACCTGCTGCACGAAGTTCAGACCCAGTCCGAAGCCCGAGGTTTTCTTCTTCCCTTTCCGTTTGCCTGCCGATGCACGCTCGTATTTGTTGAAGATGGCGCGTCGGTCCTTTTCCGGTATTCCAAGACCGTTGTCGTACACCTTGATGATGGAATAATGGTCGTTGCTCGACGACGAGATGCGTATGTCCACACTTTCTTTGGAATACTTGATGGAGTTGTCTATCAGGTTGCCGAACACCTCTTCCATGTATTCGGCATCGGCGTATATCTCCGATTCCTGCAAGTCGAACTCAAAGGATACGGGCTTGTCCGATTTCATCTTGAACTTCTCCGCCAGCCCGACGAGCATCGGCTCCAGCATCACCTTCCTGCAATCCATCTCCAGCTTCCTGTTCTCCAGTTTCGAGATGGTGAGCAGCTTGTTGGTCAGTGTCAGCAGGCGGTCCGCCTCTTCCTTGGCGACACGGAAGAACTTCTCTTTTGTCTCGGGCTTGTCGTCCAACCTGCCGCTGTGCAGAAAGCTCAATGCCGTGAAGATGGTGGTAAGCGGGGTTTTCATGTCATGCACCATCGCGTAGGAGAAATCTTCTCGTATATGAAATATTTTATTGAATTGCTCTATAATTTTAATTTGATAGAAAAATCCACTAATAACAATGAGTATAAGAGTTGTTGTAGAAAAGAGTAAAGCACTCATTTTTTCGAGGAAAAACAGGCTGGGGTTTGATATCTCAGCTTGTATAGTTAAAGAATAATCTTTTCTTAAAGGAAGCGATAATGTTTTAATATTGAAAATGGATTTTTCTATTTTCCCAAAACTCTGGATTAATTGGTTTCCTTTAAATATTGAAATTACACATTCATTTGGAAATTCTTTATCATTTAGAAGTATAGTATAAATGCGATTGATGGAATCCAATGATATAGGCATATTTAATGAATCTAAAGATTCTTGCATATAAGCAAATTCTGGAAGATTCTTTCCTTTATCTTCCTCTGTTCTACTTTTAACTTTAGTTCCAATAGGTAAATGCTGCAATCTGGAGAACGTTTCCTCCATGACAGCTTGTTCTAACATTTTAGATGTTTTAGTTATAGCATCTTCCTTTAAATACATATATGAATTATATAGCCATGCACATTGAATAAAGAAAATAGCTATAAGACATATAATGGTTGTGTATTTGATATATTTTGCCCTCATTGTATATTTTTTCTGCAAAAGTAAATAGTAATATGAAAAAAACAATGAAAAAGCTAACAAGAGATGAAGTGATGGAAATAATTGGTGGTGGATATTGGTGTACAGAAATGGTCAATGGAAAAATAGTTACATATTGGGTTAGTTGTTGATATTAGATACAATTAAGTCCGCTACAATCATATTCTAATATGTAGTTGATTGTATTAATAGATTTATTAGACAGCTTAACCTAACGATAACATAAAGGTAACATAATTTCAAGTAATGTTAGTTTACCTTTGCATCAGTAAAACAAACAAAGAATGGAATAACAATTTATAAATGCTTAATAATATGAATATCAGAAAAATAGTAAGTTTTATTATCGGTTTTTTAACAGGCGCGAAAACATCAGATAAACGAATTAAAAATGAATCTATTCGCCGGAAGGCATTGATTTCATACGGAAGAGGACCTGAAGGGGAGGAAGTCTATATTGAAAAGAATGAGTTCAATAAAATAACTCCTATATTTTGGAGCCTTATTTTCCCCGTAATAGCATTTATCCTGTTCTATTATGATATGGATATCATAAAAACGTCTTTGAAAGAGAGGGAGTGTTTTATGAATCCTTTTTCATTCCTTTTCATAATGGGACTGGGAAGTATTCTGGCTATATTCGTCAACTGGTTTGTTCAACTTATAATGTTTCTTTTACTTAATTCATGGAATTATAAATCCTTATGTATCAGATATAACAAAAAAAGTACATCAATGAGGCTGGACTATAAGGAGCCTATGAAATTATGGAAATTCAGAACTGTATATATTACAGCACATATTCTATCGGCATATTTACCTTTGGTTATAGGTTTTATCATGAAGGATATGGCTATTTATCTTGCTTCCGCTTTGGCAGCAACTCTTTTCTTTGATGAAACTTATATATTATGGAGGCTGCGCCGTTACAGCGGACAGACTTTGTGCAGTTATAAATCTGATGAAGAATAATTGACAGAGATTATGACAAATAGTTTATTACTCTATATGAATCTACGCTCGAAACAGATGGTGCGTCTATTTGCAGGCATTGGACCGTTCCGGTGTCTGTTTCTTATCGGTATTGCTGCCATCCTGTTTTATGCTTTTACGAAAATAACGAGTGTATGGGTATTGCCGGTGTGTTATCTGCTTATACTCTGGCTGTATCATAACAGCAGAAAAGACAAGGGGTTTCTGTCTTTACAGGTGCGTGGAGTCAAAAGATTGTTTACTGCAGAATATTTATTGCTCGGTTTGCCGTTTATTATTTCGGGGATTATAGCGGCAAATTATATATCAGTACCGATTATCATGCTGACTGCGGTAGTTATGCCGTGGATTCATCCTGTCAGGTTTCATACTATAGTTCTTCCATTACCATTATTATGCAGTGGAGATTTGTTGTATAGAAGGATGTTCCGAAAACAAGTACCACTGTATGCGGTATTGCTTTTTCTGTCCTTCATGGGAGTACTGCATGGTAATATCAATCTCTGTAAAGTATGCCTGATATTATGGGGAGCTATTCAGGGAACGGCATATATGGTGATGCCACCGAAGTATGAACTTTCTGTCTATAATAGTTATGGAATGTATCAGTTGATGCTGGTAAAATCAGGCTTGAGGAATATCTTTATAACCATGTTCCCGTTCATTGCACTTATGCTTGTGCTGATATACGATACAGAAGCTATACTATTCTGTCTTGTATTGTTTTCTTCGACATTGTTATACCAGTGGAATATGGGCATGACAAGATTTTCCTTCGAGACACAAACTGCAATGGGAATATATTGGCTGCTATTCCCGTTGCCGCTGTTTTTAGTTTCGATTATAACCCCTGTCGTATTGATTCTTTATTTGGCATTGAATATCGGTCTTACACTTTCAGTCAAGAAAAAATATAAACATATATGGAACTGATATATATAAAAGAATTGAGCAAGGCATACGGTAAGACAAGAGTACTTGATAACCTTTCCGTTTCTTACGAATCCGGGAAAATCTACGGACTGGTGGGAGAAAACGGAGCCGGGAAAACTACACTCTTCAATTGCATTATGGGAGTAACCGATTACGACGGTGAGATAAGGAAGTCCTCCAAGATGGCCGTTGGCTATATGCCGGCTGAAAGCTTCTTCTATTCCCTTATCACAGGAAAGGAGTATCTTGAATTCTGTATTAAGGCAAAAGGGAAGAAGATGGATGCTATAGCCATAGATTCATTGAATAAGACCTTTCAACTGCCACTGGAAAGATTCGCTTCGGACTATTCCACAGGAATGAAGAAAAAGCTTGCACTTATGTCCTTGCTTCTTCAGGATAATGACCTGTACATCCTTGACGAACCTTTTAACGGGGTAGATCTTTATGGGTGCATTCAACTTAAAAGAATCATACGCGAACTGAAGAACAAAGGGAAGACTGTCATAATTTCTTCGCATCTTATCAATACGTTACACGAACTGTGTGATGAGATTGATTTTCTGGATAATCATGCCATCCGGAAAAGATATATTCAGGCATCAATTGATGAGATAGAGCAGGATATTCTTAAGAGAAAGTATTAACCTAAAGATAACGTAGTGATAACATAAACTGTTGTACTTTGCGCATACCTTTGCGGCATAAGAAATAAGAAATAACAAATAAAGTATCATTTAAAATTTTAATTATTATGATAGCGGAATTAATCGTTTCAGCAGTAGCATCAGTATCATTGTCAACACCAAAGGTTGTTTATAATGTAGCCTCAGATGATAAGAAAGTGACTAACATTGAGGCATATTCGGTAAGTGAAGGCAAATATCTGAAACGTATTTATAAGATAGACTTTATTTACAATGCTGATGGGGAAGTGACCGAAAAGAATACTTATCAGTGGGATGAAAGAAATTCCGGTTATATACTGAAGGACGCTGAGAAGTTTACCAAATAAAATCCTTCAATATCTCTCTTTGAAAGTTTAACTCTATAATCTCTGATATTCTGTATGGTTTTTACCGGATATCAGAGATTTTATAGCTTTTCAAGTGGCAGATAGATGGTAAATTCCGTAAATTCTCCTTCTACGCTGTTGACGAATATTCTTCCATCATGCGCCTTTATCACCTGGTCAACGAAGTTCAGACCCAGCCCGAAGCCCGAGGTCTTCTTCTTCCCTTTCCGTTTGCCTGCCGATGCACGCTCGTATTTGTTGAAGATGGCGCGTCGGTCCTTTTCCGGTATTCCAAGACCGTTGTCGTACACCTTGATGATGGAATAATGGTCGTTGCTCGACGACGAGATGCGTATGTCCACACTTTCTTTGGAATACTTGATGGAGTTGTCTATCAGGTTGCCGAACACCTCTTCCATGTATTCGGCATCGGCGTATATCTCCGATTCCTGCAAGTCGAACTCAAAGGATACGGGCTTGTCCGATTTCATCTTGAACTTCTCCGCCAGCCCGACGAGCATCGGCTCCAGCATCACCTTCCTGCAATCCATCTCCAGCTTCCTGTTCTCCAGTTTCGAGATGGTGAGCAGCTTGTTGGTCAGTGTCAGCAGGCGGTCCGCCTCTTCCTTGGCGACACGGAAGAATTTCTCTTTTGTCTCGGGCTTGTCGTCCAGTCTGCCGCTGTGCAGAAAGCTCAATGCCGTGAAGATGGTGGTAAACGGGGTTTTCATGTCGTGTACCATCGCGTAGGAGAAATCCTCACGGATTTGGAAGATTCTGTTTAGCTTTGATATGATTTTTATTTGATATACTATGCATCCTATTATAAAAGTCATCATGATTGCTGTTGCAATAATGAGCATCAACATTTGTCTAAAAATATTGTAATACGGAATTGTGATAATGGCTTGTACGTTTGATGAATTATCTAGCTTTATCGGTATTGGTTGTGTTCTAATAATGCCAAACTGTTTAATATTACTTTGGCGTGTTGTTCCTACAATATTCCCGTTTTTTATTTTTTCGATATACAAATCGGTTTTTATTTTATGCTCAAAAAGCATTTCTTTAAAAATAGAATCCAGACGATTAATATTATTGGTAATGCCATATGTTCCTAAGCTTTCTAATAAATAAGTTACCTCTGGGTATGTTCCTGTATTATTGGTTCTTGGAGCACCGAGAAATTTTGTTCCTTTGGGAAGTTCTGAAAAATGCGATGTCGCTTCTTCTAATGTTGCTTTTGCAAACAAATTATTGATGGATTTTTCTAATTGGTTTTTATATAGATTGAAGGAGTTTCTAAGCCATATTCCTTGGAGTGTTAATGCAAAAAATATACTTATGATTGTCATAATTCTAATATAAATATGTCGCATAATTAAAAGATAACATTGTATTAATGATAAGTTAACTTGTTGTAGAAAGCTTAGCTTTTACTTTTGCAAAGTTAAAAACATTATGCAGATAGATAACTAAAGTTCCTGCAGAAAACTTCTTAACCTAAAGATAACGTAGCGATAACATAAACTCTTGTTCTTTGCGCATACCTTTGCGGCATAAAAATAACGAAACAACATTTAAAATATCAATTATGAGAAGAATGATGAAACTGGCTTTTGTAGCCATCGCAGGTTTTGCCTGCTTGCCGGTTGCCGTCAGGGCACAGCAGATGCCTCCGGTACCAGTAGACAAGGAAGTGAGAATAGGTAAACTGGATAACGGACTTACCTACTATATCCGTCATAATGAATATCCGAAGAACCAGGTGGACTTCTATATCGCCCAGAAGGTGGGTAGTATCCTGGAAGAGGACGACCAGCGTGGATTGGCGCATTTCCTCGAACACATGTGTTTCAACGGAACCAAGAACTTCCCGGGAAACTCTATGATCAAATGGCTGGAGTCTGTAGGCGTGAAGTTCGGTTATAACCTGAATGCCTATACCAGCATTGACGAAACGGTTTATCGCATCTCCAGTGTACCTACGGAACGTATCGGAGTGCAGGACTCCTGTCTGATGATTCTGTCCGACTGGGCAGACGGCTTGTTGCTGAACGGCAAGGACATTGACGAAGAACGTGCAGTCATACACGAGGAGTGGAGAAGCCAGACGCCCCCCAATATGAGAATAATGGAGAAACTGCTCCCGGAGATATATCCCGACAGCAGATACGGACACCGTCTTCCTATAGGAACCATGGAAGTGGTGGACAACTTTCCGCATCAGGCTTTGCGCGACTATTATGAAAAGTGGTACCGTCCCGACCTGCAGGGTATAGTCGTAGTGGGCGATATTGATGTAGACCGCATAGAAGGCAAAATCAAGGAACTGTTCTCAAAGATAGAGAAGCCTGTCAATCCGGCAGAGAGGGTTTACTATCCTGTGGCTGACAACGAAAAGCCGATTATTGCTTTCGGCTCGGACAAAGAGCAAAGCAATTATGTGGCTCAGATCATGTTCAAGTATGACGCCCTGCCCGATTCATTGAAAGGCACCATGGCGGATGTTACAACCAATTATCTGCTCGATATGGTCCAGATGATGCTTCAGATAAGACTGAACGAACTGGGACAAAAATCTGATGCTCCATTTGCCGTTGCGGAAACAAGTCATGGGGAGTTTCTCATGTCGAAGACAAAGCAGGCTTTCCTGCTGGCGATGCTTCCTAAGGGTAACAGCTTTGACGAAGGGCTGAAAGCAGTCTACCGTGAGGCTCTCCGTGCCAAGAGAGGCGGATTTACTGCCACTGAATATGCGCGTTGCCGCACGGAATACCTGTCTCAGCTTGAAAAGGCATACAATAACCGCAACCAGCAGGAAAACAAGACGCTGGCTGAATCGTATGTGCGTAATTTCATCGACAAGAAGCCGATACCGGGTATCGAGACAGAATATCAGATGATGAGCATGATAGTGAACCAAATACCTGTAGAAGCTGTCAATCAGGTGTTCTCGCAGATTGTTTCAGACAAGAACCTGGTTGTCCTCGGCATGATGCCTGCACGCGAAGGCGAGTCCTGCCCGAAGGATGAAGACATACTTGCCTTGCTTTCTCAGGTGGAAGCCGAAAACATTGCTCCTTACGTAGACAATGTGAAGGATGAACCTCTGGTAAGCGAATTGCCGGCAGCCGGAAAGGTGGTGAAGGAAAACATGCTTTCCGATTTCGGAGCCAAGGAATGGATTCTTTCAAACGGTGCCAAGGTGATATTGAAGAAGACCGACTTCAAGGCGGATGAAATCAATATGATGGCTGTGGCAAAAGGCGGTATCTCGGTTTATGGCAATGATAAGGCTGCGGACTTGATGTTTATGCCTGCTGTATTGGAACAGCATGGATTGGGAAATTTTACTAATTCCGATCTTACAAAACTACTTGCCGGAAAGCAGCTTTCTCTGAAAATTACATTGGATGACTATGTACGCAAGCTGTCGGGAAACACGACTCCTAAAGACCTGAAGACTTATATGGAGATGATATACATGACCTTCACCAGACTGGCAGTAACACCCGATGAATTTGTCGCCATGCAGAATCTTTATAAAGGAGTGATTCAGAATCAGGAACAGAACCCGAGTTTTGTCTTCCAGAAGCGGTTGCAGGAATTCCTGTACGCTTCGCCCAACAAGCAGGTGTTCAGCGTAAGTGACATTGAGAAAGCAAACCGTGAGAATATCCTTTCTGTCATCCGTGAGCAGCTTGCCAATGCAGCCGAGTTTACCTTTGTATTCAGCGGAAACTTTGATGAAGCGGAACTAAAGACACTGGTTGAGCAGTACATCGCCTCTCTGCCGTCGGTGAAGGGAAAGAAACAGGAACTGAAGCACAACCCTGTGGTTGAAATCAAGTCGGGTAGCGAGGAAAAGGAATTTGCCCTGCAGATGGAAGTGCCTCAGGGTAGTGCGGCGGTTATCATCAGCGGAAAGATACCTTACTCGTTCAAGAACAGGCTGATGGCTTCCATGTCGGCACAGATTATCTCTGCCCGCCTTTTGAGTGAAGTCCGTGAGAAGGAGGGAGCTGTTTACAGCATATATACCCAAGGTTCCCAAAACAGGCTGTCTGAAGTATCAGTTACCTACCAGACTATATTCCAGGTGAAACCGGAAAAGAAAGACCGCGCGCTTGAAATCATCCGCAGCGAGTTTGAGAAACTGGCAAAGGAAACGCCCGTGGAGGAACTTGACAAGGTGAAGGAGTTTATGGTGAAGCAAATTACTGAAGACGAACATACCAACAGCTACTGGTGCTCGATGATGGCCGGCAATGAACTCCAGCCTTCTGAAATCTGTGTGAAGGCAGAGCAAGCCATTCAGTCCGTTACCCCCGAAGAACTCTCCGGCTATGTAAATGACATAATGAAACAGAACAATTATAGGGTGCTGGTCATGATGCCTGAGAGTAAGTAAGATATCGAATTAGAACGCTTGTTGTAAAAACAAAGATAGCTGCATCGGCAAAGACAAATAACTTCTTTACTGAATGCAGCTAGTTGCTTTAATGGACCTGCCTAATAAGGATTGGGATTTTAGCAGGCAAGTACTGCAATCCCCCCATAGCCAGGACTGCAGTCCTGGCTTGTCAGAACCGAACGAGGACTGGATTGCGTAGTACGATGCAAATATCTTGTTTTGCAACAAGAAGAGACTTGCTATTTCCCGCTTACTATCCGCTTGATGTCATTCAACTTATTCAGGGCTTCGATGGGAGTCAGGTTGTTGACGTCAAGATGAAGGATTTCATCGCGTATCTGACACAATACCGGGTCGTCGAGCTGGAAAAAGCTGAGCTGTACACCGTCTTGTGACGAGGATTTCGGTTGTACCTTCGGGCGTGCGGCAATGCCGTCCTGGCGGTTCTCCTGCTCAAGCTGATGCAGGATTTCGCCGGCACGCTTCACGATGCTTTGCGGCATACCTGCCATTTTTGCCACATGGATACCGAAAGAGTGTTCGCTTCCTCCCCGTTCCAGGCGGCGCAGGAATATCACTTTATTGCCTACCTCCTTCACCGCCACATTGTAGTTCTTGATGCGCGGAAAGAGTGCCTCCATATCGTTCAACTCATGATAATGGGTGGCAAAGAGGGTACGCGCACGCGCTTTCGGGTTCTCGTGGATGTGTTCTACGATGGCCCAAGCTATCGAGATGCCGTCGTAGGTGGATGTACCACGTCCCAATTCATCAAAAAGCACCAGGCTGCGGGGCGAGAGGTTATTAAGGATGTTGGCGGCTTCGTTCATCTCCACCATAAACGTCGACTCGCCCACCGAAATGTTGTCGCTTGCCCCTACCCGGGTGAATATCTTGTCTACCAGCCCGATGTGCGCGCTTTCGGCAGGCACGAAGCAACCTATCTGCGCCAAGAGGGTTATCAGCGCCGTCTGACGGAGCAAGGCGGACTTACCTGCCATATTGGGACCGGTGATGATGATAATCTGCTGGTTCGCGGTATCGAGGCAGACATCGTTTGCCACGTATTTCTCGCCTACGGGCAACTGCTTTTCGATGACGGGATGACGCCCCTGACGGATGTCGAGCACATCATCGTCGGCTACCACCGGGCGGATATAGCGGTTCTCCCTGGCGGCATTGGCAAACGAGAGCAGGCAATCGAGGCGGGCTATCTGCGAAGCATTGAGCTGGATAGCAGGGATAAACTCGGCAAGGTCTGCCACCAACTCGTTGTAGAGCTTGGTTTCGAGCACCAGTATCTTGTCCTCAGCTCCCAATATCTTTTCTTCGTATTCCTTCAGCTCTTGGGTAATGTAGCGTTCGGCATTGACCAGTGTCTGCTTGCGTATCCACTCGGCAGGCACCTTGTCTTTATGGGTGTTCCGCACTTCAATGTAATAGCCGAACACATTATTATAAGCTATTTTCAGGCTGGGGATGCCCGTCTGCTCGATTTCGCGTTGCTGAATCTGAAGCAGGTAATCCTTGCCCGAATAAGAGATGCGGCGCAATTCGTCCAGTTCGGCATTGACTCCGTCGGCTATCACGCCTCCCTTGTTCACCAGCAAAGGAGGGTCGTTGACAATCTCTTTCGCTATCTTGTCGCGGATGGAAGCACACAGGTTCAGTTGCTCCCCGATGCGGCGCAGGCTTTCGTCGTCTGCGTTCAGGCAGGCATTCTTTATCGGCTCTACCGCCTGCAGGGCAACTTTCAGTTGCACCACCTCACGGGGCGAGATGCGCCCCACGGCAGCCTTCGACACAATGCGCTCCAGGTCGCCTATCAGATGCAGCTTTTCTTCGATGAACTCCTTGAAGTCGGGCTCACGGAAGAAATACTCCACCACATCCAGCCGTGCATTGATGGGTTTCACGTCTTTCAGGGGGAAAACCATCCAGCGTTTCAGCAGGCGAGCGCCCATCGGAGTGACCGTATGGTCTATAACATCGAGCAGGCTGGCACCGCCTTCGTTCATACTGCCCAACAGTTCCAGGCTATGTACCGTAAACTTGTCCAGCCGCACGAAGCGCTCTTCCTCGATGCGCACCAGCGAGGTGATATGGGCTATCTGGTAATGTTGGGTCATGTCAAGGTATTGCAGGATGGCACCGGCTGCTATGATACCATTCTTCAGGTGCTCCACGCCGAAGCCTTTCAGGTTTTTGGTCTCGAAATGCTTCAACAGTTTCTCGCGTGCCGAAGCCTCGGTAAACACCCAGTCTTCCAGCTCGAACGTAAAGAACTTGCTTCCGAAATTGCCTTCGAACATCGGTTTCTTGCCACGCTCGAAAAGCACTTCTTTCGGAGCGAAATTGTTCAGCAGCTTGTCGATGTAGTCGAAAGGACCTTCGGCGGTCAAGAACTCTCCCGTAGAAATATCAAGAAAAGCCACACCGCATGCCGTCTTGCCGAAATGGACGGCGGCAAGGAAATTGTTCTCTTTATACGACAACACATTGTCGCTGATGGCCACTCCAGGTGTCACCAGCTCGGTAATGCCCCGCTTCACCAGCTTCTTGGTGGTTTTCGGGTCTTCCAGCTGGTCGCATATCGCCACTCTCCTACCCGCACGTATCAACTTGGGCAGGTAAGTGTCGAGGGCATGATAAGGAAACCCTGCCATCTCTACCGTCTTGGATTGCCCGTTGGCACGCTTAGTAAGGGTGATGCCCAGTATCTGCGAGGCAGTCACGGCATCCTCGGAATAGGTTTCGTAGAAGTCGCCACACCGGAACAGCATCAAGGCGTCGGGATGTTTCGCTTTGAGGTCGAAATACTGTTTCATCATCGGGGTCAATACCACATCGTTGTCTTTAGCCACTGTGTTGTCCTTTCTTTTAGTGAATAATCTGTGCAAAGATACCCATTTTTTGAATTAAAACACCCCGAAAGAATGAATCCGATGTTAAAAAAAGAAGTGCGGACGGGATATATAGAAGTGAAGAGAGCCTGCCAAAAAGAAATTTTAGCGGGCTCTCTTCCTAAAATGACCTGATTTGCGTTGGACTACCTGGATTCGAACCAAGACAAACAGAACCAAAACCTGTTGTGCTGCCATTACACCATAGTCCAAACTTTCTTGCTTTCCTTAGAAAGCGCTGCAAAGATAAGTGTTTTTTGCAATATCTTCCAAATTATTTTTCACTTTTTTTCTTACCTTTCCAAGATTCCGTATCTTTGCTTCTTGTAAAAACAAAAGAGTTTATGAAAAGACTGATAGTAGGACTGATTTTAGGGACTGGCTGCGTATCAATTCAGGCAATGACGCCTCTGTGGATGCGCGATGCCGTTATCTCGCCCGACGGAAGCGAAATCGCTTTCTGCTACAAAGGAGATATTTATAAGGTGAAAGCGACAGGCGGTCCGGCCGTGCAGCTCACCACCCAAGCTTCGTATGAATCTTCTCCCGTATGGTCACCCGACGGAAAACAGCTCGCTTTTGCCAGCGACCGTTTCGGCAATACGGATGTCTTCATTATGCCGGCAGAGGGAGGAGAGGCAAAAAGACTGACTTGCAACTCGACAAGTGAGATTCCTTCTGCCTTCACACCCGACGGAAAGCACGTGGTATTTTCCGCTTCCATCCAGGACCCGGCATCGAGCGCCTTGTTTCCCAAATCCAGTATGACCGAACTGTATCAGGTTTCGGTGACGGGCGGACGTACCGAACAATTGCTGGGCACTCCGGCTGAAATGGTCTGCTATGCACCTTCGGGAGCGTTTTTCCTGTATCAAGACCAGAAAGGAGTGGAAAGCGAATGGCGCAAGCACCATACTTCGTCCATCACCCGGGATGTATGGATGTATGACACAAACAGCGGAAAACACACCAACCTGACCAACCGTGCGGGCGAAGACCGCAATCCGGTATTGAGCGCAGACGGGAAAGACGTTTATTTCTTGAGCGAGCGCGACGGAGGTTCATTTAATGTCTACCGTTTCCCGTTGGACCGTCCTGCCGATGTGCAACCGGTCACTTCGTTCAAGGAAAATCCCGTGCGCTTCCTCTCGATGAGCCGCACCGGTACGCTCTGTTATACATACGACGGCGAAATCTATACACAAGCCACCGATGGTAAACCCACTAAAGTAGCTATATCACTCACCCGTGGGGAAGAGGAAATGCCCGTCACCTACAGCTTTACGCGCGGAGCATCGGAAGCCACCGTATCGCCCGACGGGAAGCAAGTGGCATTCGTGGTAAGAGGTGAAGTATTCGTAACCTCGACCGAATACGGCACTACCAAGCAAATCACCCACACACCCGAAGCGGAAGAAGGCGTATCATTCGGAGCGGACAACCGCTCACTGGTATATAGCAGCGAACGGAACGGCATCCGAAACCTCTATCTTGCCCGCATCACCCGTAAGGCAGACCCCAACTTCCCGAATGCGACTCTCATCGAAGAAGAACCGCTCTTGCCTTCGGAAACCGTGGAACGGAGCAACCCGAAGTTCTCGCCCGACGGGAAAGAAGTGGCATTCATCGAAGCACGCACCCGCCTAATGGTAGTAAACCTTGATAGCAAGAAAGTGCGCCAGGTGACCGACGGCTCCACGTGGTACTCGCTCTCGGGAGGATTCGATTACCAGTGGTCGCCCGACGGCAAATGGTTCGCCCTCGAATTTATCGCTCACAAGCATGAACCTTATTCCGACATCGGTATAGTAAGCGCCGACGGCAAACAAGCCATCGTCAACCTGACCAACAGCGGATATACCAGCGGCAGACCCCGCTGGACCATGGACGGCAACGCCATCCTCTTCACCACCGAACGCTACGGCATGCGCAACCACGCCTCGTGGGGCTCACAAGACGATGTGATGATGGCCTTCCTCAACCAGGACGCTTACGACAAATACCGCCTGAGCAAAGAAGACTACGAACTGCAGAAAGAGCTGGAAAAAGAACAGCAGGCGGAAACCGGCAAAGACAAGAAAGGCAAGAAAGAGAAAACCGACGCGAAAGCTGATTCTGTCAAGACTCTCTGCGTGGAGACCGAAGGCATCGAAGACCGCATTGTGCGCCTCACGCCCAACTCATCGAGCCTTGCGGCGGCGATGACCTCGAAAGACGGGGAAAGCCTCTATTACCTGGCTGCTTTCGAAGGGGGATTCGATATGTGGAAGATGGACCTGCGCAAGCATGAGACCAAACTTCTTCATAAGATGGACGCACGCTGGGCAAACATCGAGACCGACCGCGACGGAAACTTCTACATCTTGGGCGGAGGAACGATGCAGAAAATGGACGGCAAGTCGGAAAAGCTCACCCCGATTACCTTCCATGCCGAAGTGAAGATGCTTCCTGCCGACGAGCGGCGTTACATCTTCGACTACGTGTACCGCGAAGAGAAAAACCGCTTCTATACGGCTGACATGCACGGGGTAGACTGGGACAAGCTGACCGCTACCTACCGCAAGTTCCTGCCCCACATCAACAACAACTATGATTTCGCTGAAATGTTGAGCGAATGGCTGGGCGAACTGAACGTATCGCATACCGGCGGACGCTTCTATCCGGAACTGGATACTGAAAGCACTGCCAACCTCGGACTGCTCTACGACTGGACTTACCGCGGAGACGGTCTGCTTATCGCCGAAGTGATAGAGAAAGGTCCCTTCGACCGCAAGACCTCGCGCGTGAAACCGGGATGTATCATCGAGAAAATCAACGGTGAAACCCTCAAGGCAGACCTCGACTATACCCCGCTGCTCAACGGGCAGACAGGCAAGAAAATGCTGGTATCGCTCTACAATCCCTCATCGGGCGAACGCTGGGACGAAGTGGTGAAACCCATCAGCAACGGCACAATGAACAACCTGCTTTATACCCGCTGGGTGAAACAACGTGCCAAGGAAGTGGCTGAATGGTCGAATGGACGACTCGGTTATGTGCATATCGAGTCGATGGGCGACCCCAGTTTCCGCTCGGTTTACTCCGATATCCTCGGCAAGTATAACCAGTGCGAAGGCATCGTCATCGATACCCGCTTCAATGGCGGAGGACGCCTTCACGAAGACATCGAGGTATTGTTTAGCGGAAAGAAATACTTCACTCAGGTCATCCGCGGGCGTGAAACATGCGACATGCCCAGCCGCCGTTGGAACAAACCTTCCATCATGCTGCAATGTGAAGCCAACTACTCGAACGCGCACGGCACACCGTGGGTGTACCGTCATTGCGGACTGGGCAAGCTGGTAGGTGCTCCCGTACCCGGCACGATGACCAGTGTCAACTGGGTTACTACGCAAGACCCGACCCTGATATTCGGCATCCCTGTCGTAGGATACCGCCTGCCCGATGGAAGTTACCTGGAAAATACCCAGTTGGACCCCGATATCTACATCCTGAATGCTCCTGAAACCATTGTAAAAGGAGAGGACACACAGCTCCGCACCGCTGTAGAGGAACTGCTGAAAGAGTTAGGGAAATAACGAAACAATAAATTTTCTTCTCAATAAATAAAGAAACTCCATCCTTACGGACTTGCAATCCGCGAGGATGGAGTTTTTCATCGTTATACATTTACCATCTTGAAACAAAAATCTGGAAGCAGATTAAGTTAGGTATCCAGCAACACCGTGCGCACTTGTACTTCCTGATGCAGGAAAAGATGGGCAGACTCGCGGAACTTTTCTACCGATTCGGTGGTCAGGAACCGGCAGGTTCCACCGGTTTCACACCGTGTCCGTATCTCCGGATGGCGGGCAAGGTAGTCTTTCAGGCTGGCTGCCACGTATTTCCCTTGTTCTACCAATCGGATGTGTGGCGGCGTGTAAAGTCTGATTTTATCCAGTAAAAGAGGATAATGCGTGCACCCCAAGATGATGGTGTCTATCTCCGGGTCTTGGCTAAGCAGTTGGTCAAGGTATTTCTGTACGAAGTAATCGGCACCGGGAGATTGCGACTCGTTGTTTTCTATTAACGGTACCCACATGGGGCAGGCAACGCCTGTCAGCCGGATATCGGGATAGAGTTTGTGTATTTCCAGCGGATAGGACTGCGATTTTACGGTGCCTTCTGTAGCCAACAAGCCTATATGGCGGGTCTGTGTCAGGCTTCCGATGCATTCTACGGTAGGACGGATAACGCCCAATACACGGCGGGTAGGGTCCAAATGAGGAAGGTCATGCTGCTGGATAGAGCGGAGTGCTTTGGCAGAAGCCGTGTTGCAAGCCAGAATAACCAGCGGGCATCCCAACTCGAAGAGCTTGCGTACGGCTTGCAAGGTAAATTCGTAGACTACCTCGAACGAGCGTGTACCGTATGGCGTGCGGGCATTGTCGCCTAAATAAAGGTAATTATACTGAGGCAATAGCTGGCGTATCTTGCCTAAGATAGTCAGTCCGCCATAGCCGGAGTCGAAGATGCCAATAGGACCTGTCGTTGTCATGGGGGTTGGAATTAAGAAACGCAGGTTAATGCGGATTATGCAGATGCTTAAAACTTGATTCTGCAACAATCCGCGTTAACCTGCGGTAATCGTTTTTATTTCGGTTGTATTAGTTGGCTGGAGTCGTAGCCGGAGCTGCCGGAGCCGATGTAGGCGGCGTGTACGGTACAGCTGTCAGACTGATGCCCAATTTGGTTTTGATGTCGTTGGTAACGTCGGTCGACTGAGCTTCGTTTACGTACGGAATGTCTGTACGGTTCAAGTCGAAGATATAGGTATAACCTCCTGCCGCGCCGATAGCTTTAACGGCGTCTTCCATTTTCTTATAGATGGGGTCCATCATGTCGGTGTAAGCCTTTTGCAATTGTTGTTGGGCTTCCTGCTGGAACTGGTTGCCTTTTTCCATCATTTCCTGCAATTCTTTCTGACGGCGTTCCTGAATGTTTTGCGGGAGCGACTGTTGCTCTTGCTGGTATTCGGCGAATTTCTTGTTGAACTCGTCAGCCGAACGTTTGATTTCGTCTTCATACTGTTTTTGCAATGCCTGAATGTCGGTTTGAGCCTTGGCGTATTCCGGCATTACAAGAATGACGTCCATAGATTTAAAGTGCGCGAACTTTTGCGCGAACATACTCATCGGAGCGACGAGCAAGATAAGTAAAGCAATTTTTTTCAACATAATCTTGAATTTCTATTTGTTTTTAATTTCTATTGTTCCTATTTCATAGCATGGATTGTTGGAGTGTACAAACCCGTTTGCAAAAATATAAAATTAATTTGAATATCCTAACCGGGTGAGCACTTCATTGCTTATATCGATGCGCGGAGAGGCAAAAATCATGCTTTGTGCCGAGGCGCGGTCGATAACGGCATCGTAATCTTCTTCCAGGGCTATATCCTTTACGGCATTGTAGATATTGTCTTGGATGGGTCCGATCAGTTCGCGTTGTTTCTTCATCATTTCGCCTTGCGGTCCGAAATATTTCTGGCGGAGTTCGGCGGCTTCTTTTTCTTTTGCCACTACCGCTTCTTCCTTTGCCGTGCGTTGGGCATCGGTCAGCGTGGCGGCATTCTGCTGGTAAGCTTCATACAAAGTCTTGGCTTCGTTGCTCTTGGCATCGATTTCGCTTTGCCATTGTTTAGACAACGTTTCCATCTGCCGGTTGGCTTCTTCGTAGGCAGGAATGTGTTTCAAGATAAATTCCATGTCAACCAAAGCGAACCGTTGCGCTTGTGCTGTCAGGATACAGAGAACAAGCAATGCTGCTGAGAAAATCAGTCTTTTCATATCTGTTGGTTCTTTAGATTAAAATTCTTGTCCGATAATAAAGTGGAACTGGCTTCCGCTGTATTGCATGGAGCCGTTGATTTTATCGAAACCATACGCCCAGTCGATACCCATCATACCAATCATCGGCAGGAAGATACGTACACCGAATCCGGCAGAGCGTTTCAGCTTGAAGGGGTTGAAGTCTGCCACATCGGTCCATGCATTACCGGCTTCGACGAATCCCAAGGCATAGATACTGGTCGAGTTTTCCAACATCAACGGGTAGCGCAGTTCGGCTCCCAGGCGGATGTATGCATATCCTTCGCTTCCGTAAGGTGTCAACGAACCGTTCTCGTATCCACGCAGGGCAATGGTTTCGGATGCATAGTTGTAACTGTATCCAGTCATACCGTCACCACCTACATAGAACGTCTCGAACGGAGAACGTTTGTACTTGTTGAAGTGTCCCAGGATACCGAATTCGGCACGGGTCATGATGACCGGACATTTCTGGATATCCATCAGTGCCGTATAGGTCTTCGATTTGAACTTCCACTTGTGGTATTCAATCCACTTGTACATGCTGGCTGCCTCTTCGTAATTGTCTCTTCCGTAGGTAGAGAAGTCCTTCTTGCTGAAGAGCGAGTACGGCGGAGTAATCTGCAAGGATGCGGTGAACTCGGAACCACGGCGCGGGAAAATCGGGTTATCGGTAGAGTTACGCGACAAGGTCAGGTTCAGGCTCAAGCTGTTGCAGTTACCCGTGTTCATGTATTGTCCGTTGTTCAGCATGATGTACAGGTAGCTCCAGTCCTTCAGCATGAAGCGTTGGTAAGACAATTCTGCCATGAAAGTGAAATAGTCATCGGGCCAACGCAGACGTTTTCCCCATCCCAGCGACACGCCGAACATCTTGATGGACTTATCGGGGTCGTAGTAAGATTCGTAGTTATCGTAATAACCATAGTTTCCATATCCGTATCCATACAGGTAATTCCAATAGTTGTTCATGTAAGCCGAATTATAATACTGGCTGCTGATATCGGTCTGTACGGAATAGAAGGCAGATACCGAAAGCGAGTTCGGGCGTTTGCCTCCGAACCACGGATCGAGGAACGAAATGCTGTAAGCCTGATAGTATTGTCCGTTGGTCTGACCGCTGATGGTCAAGGTCTGTCCGTCGCCTTGCGGCAGGAATCCGCGGAAGTTATCATTCTTGCGGAACAGGTTGGCGAACGAGAAGTTGGTGAACTTCAAGCTCAGCTTACCGATGATACCTGTCTGTCCCCAACCGGCAGAGAACTCTACCTGGTCGTTGGCTTTCGATTCCAGTCCCCAGTTGATGTCTACCGTACCGTCCTCGAAGTTCGGTTGTACTTGCGGATTGATGGTTTCGGGGTTGAAGTGTCCCATCTGGGCGATTTCACGGTACGAACGTTCCAACGCTTCCTTACTGAACAAATCACCCGGACGGGTACGGAGTTCACGTCGGATGACGTTCTCGTACAAACGGTCATTACCGTTGATGCGTACATGGCTGATGCTTGCCTGCGGACCTTCCATCACGCGCATCTCAAGATCGATGGAGTCTCCGTCGATATTGACTTCCACCGGGTCGATGTTGGCAAACACATATCCGTGGTTATAATAATTGTTCTTGATGGCGTCTTCATCGTTCGTAATACGGTCGTCCAGCAATTTCTGGTTGTACACGTCGCCGTGTTTCATTTGTAATTGTTGGTTCAACAAGTCGGAAGGATAAACCGTGTTACCTACCCATGTGACATTGCGCAGGTAGTATTTATCGCCTTCGTAAATCTTCATGTAGACGTCTACCGTCTTTTCATCGTAGGTCGATACGCTATCCATTTCAATCATGGCATCACGATAGCCCAGCTCGTTGTATTTTTCGATGATTTTCTGTTTATCCCCTTCGTAGTTTTCCTGGATGAACTTCTTGGTGCGGAACAGGTTGATGAGCTTTCCTTTTTCATTGGTCTTCTTCATCACCCGCTTCAACTTCTTGTCGGTCAGTACCGTATTGCCGTCGATGGTAATCTTGTGTACTTTGACTTTCTCTTTCTTGTCGATGTTCACATCCACATACACTTGTTCCTTGTCCTTCGGGTCTTCGCGCTCGAGAATATTAATTTCGGCATTCTTGAAACCCTTTTCATCGAAGTATTTCTTGATAAGGATTTTGGCACGGTCAATCATGTTCGGCGTAATCTGCATACCCTTTACCATGTTGCCCAACCGGCTTTGCAGGTCTTCGCGCTCGCTTTTCTTGATACCGTTGAAATGGATGTCGGCGATACGCGGACGCTGGGTCAGTTCGATGCGGAGCCAGATTTTATTTCCCTCTATCTTATCGGCAGAGATGCGGACATCCGAAAACAACCCGTGGCGCCAATAACGTTTGACGGCATCGGTGATGTCATCGCCCGGCACGGTAATGGTCTGTCCTACGGCAAGTCCGGAGATACCAATCAATACATAGTCTTCGTAGTTTTTCACTCCCTCCACCTTGATGTCGGCTATTTCATATTTCTTGGGAGTCCCGTTATATAAAATGACAGGTTTCTCGCTTTCCGCCGTGTTGTTTTCTTGTGCATGGCTGGCGGTAGGAAAGCTGAAACACATCAGTACCAAAGGGGTAAGAAAAAAACTGTATCGCATCTTTTTTATGGTTTCAATAATTGTTCACTTGTTTTGCCAAATCGGCGTTCTCTTTGTTGATAATCGTATATGGCTTTGCAAAACTCCTCGGCCTTGAAATCGGGCCAGTAAGTATCGCAAAAATAAAGTTCGGAATAAGCGCATTGCCAGAGCAGGTAATTGCTGAGCCGTATCTCGCCTCCGGTGCGTATCAGCAGGTCAGGGTCGGGCATAAAGCTGGTTGTCAGGTGCCGGCTGATGACCTCATCGGTTATTTCATCAATACCCAGCTTGTTTTCTTTTACTTCCGTCGCTATCTTTTTAACGGCTTCGGTGATTTCCCATTTCGACGAATAGCTTAATGCCAGTACCAGACACATACCCGAATTAGTCGCAGTACGGTCGATGCATTGTTGAAGGCGTTCGGCTACATCTTGGGGCAATTTCTCCATTTCGCCGATGATGCGGAAGCGGATATTGTTTTTCATCAAGGTCTCTTCTTCGATGGAGTCCATCAGGAGAGCCATTAAAGCGGAAACTTCATCAACTGGTCGTTTCCAGTTTTCGGTTGAGAAAGTATAGAGCGTAAGAAATTTCACTCCCAGACGTGCGGCTTCTTCGGCTATGACATGTACCGTTTCGGCACCAGCCTGATGCCCGAACGTGCGTGCATGGCCGCGTTGCTTCGCCCATCTTCCATTACCATCCATGATAATAGCGATATGTGCCGGAATCCGTGATTTGTCTATAAGGTCTTTGTATGCCATAATGTCTTACTTTCCTTTCTTTACCATTTAGGGAGAAAACCGAGCCGGTTGATTCTTCCTCGGCTCATATATCCATTGTGCCAGATAATCCAAATGAAATGGTTCTCGTCTACTGCGCACGAGTAACTGTTTTCGCCCAGCGCTTCTCCTTCTTCGTATTTCTCGGCGAAAGAAGATTCGGGGAAGCGGATATAGCGCACGGCTGGTTCCCAGCTCAGTCCGTAATCGCTCGAGATGAAGATGGTGCTGAACGGATGGCGGTATTCCTTGTGCGGCAGGCTATTGATGAATCCTCCGAAAGCATAAAGCTTTTTGTCGTAGTAAATCATCGTGCCGTCGGTGATGTTCGGGCAATAGAACGTATCGGCTTGTGCGTAATCGTATGCGACCCAATTGTTCTCGCTGCTCAACCGGTTGGCTGCAAATCCCGACTGGTTTCCTTGCGAGTCGGAATGGAATCCAAATACCACAGTACGTGCCATGGTCGAATTATAAGATACAGGCAACGTAGCGAAAGAGAAACGTTGGTCTGTATCGGGGAAGATGTTTTCTCCCTGGTCTTCGCTCCATGCCGTGCCGTTGAAGGTCAGACATTTGTCATCTGCCGTATAAGCGTACAGGTAGGTAAGCCCGCTTGCCGTAGTGGCATTGCCGAGGAGTTGTTTCAATTGTTGTCCGGGTGAAGGAAGGGAAGAGGGCTGGATGGTGTTTCCTTCCAGTTCATACAACGAACCGTCGGCAAGGAAATAAATCGTGCCGTTCCATACCATAGCCGAATAAGAGTCGGTACCTGCCGGTACGTTCTCGAGCGCAATCCATCCGTCCGAATTGCCGTTGGCATTCACCGTGGTATATTCGATGACGGGCGTATCGTTGTGCTCTCCGAAGACATAAATCCGGCTATCCGTGTAAAGCGCTTTTTGCCGTATCAGGCTTTGAGATACGAAAGCATATCGGGACGCATCTTCGCTCCAGGTCAGCGAGTCGGGCACTTGGGTATGCACGTTGACTTTCACGTGATACGGTCTGCCCATTCGTCCGCTATATGCCATAACCTTGAAGGTAAGCCCTTCGGCTGGTGCGTGGGTGAAGTCGATGGAGTCGGTTTCTGTCCACAAGGTATCTACCGCCTCTTCGCCCGCGGTCTTGATTTTACCATATATAATATAAGGTGTATCGGCACTGATGTTGGCGACGACTCTCGAAATGTCGGTGCCTACCGGAAGCGAATCTTTATTTTCGATGGTCCGGTTCAGTTGGTCGATGGTAAAGGGATAGTTCCCCAGCGAGATGGTGTCCATATACAACGAATCGCTTCCGTCCTGAGCCTGTCCTTTCACTTCGTGATACAGGGTTCCCAATGAAAAAGAGATGATACTGGTCTCGTTGGTATAGTTGATTTCTACGGTATCATCTTTCAGGCAAGAAGTCATTGAGAACGAGATGAAAGCCAACCCCGCTACTAATATGGATAAAAATCTTAATTTCATTTAGTATAATCTTTGCATTACAAGTTGCAAAAGTAGAAAGTTTTTTTTCTACTCGGAACTTTTATGTTCAGTTTTATATAAAATTATGGATAAACTTTACTTTTTTATCTGCGAATCAGGCATTTTGTCGTGCCGGTTTTCATAATGTACTATCATAGACCGGTCTCTTTGTGCCAAAGTGCATGCCAATCCATGAGGGATGACAGGTGCCGGCACGCCTTCGCCCAGTGCCACGGGAGCATGCTCGACATAGATTTCGTCCCACAAACCGGCATCGATGAACGACTGGAGTAACTGGCTTCCGCCTTCTACCAATAAGGATTGTATCTTTTGCTCGTAGAGCACACGGGCGATTTGCGGAAGGATATCCGTATCAAAATCCAGCGGGATGTAGGTCAGATTGGGCTTTTCCGCTTGCGGCGCGGAAGTGAATACCCATGTAGGCGTGCTTCCGTCGAACAGATGAAGCGAAGCCGGAAGCGACCTGTTGCGGTCTATTACCAGCCGGAGCGGGTTCTTGCCGTACCATTCGCGTGTGGTGAGCGAAGGGTTGTCGAGCAGGGCGGTGCGTCTTCCTACCAGAATCGCCTTGTGTTCGGCACGCAGCTTGTGGACGTAAGCCGAAGTGAGTGGCGAAGAGAGCTTGACGGCTTGTCCGTCCCGACGGAGGATGTCGATGAATCCGTCGGCTGATTGCGCCCATTTCAGGGTAATGTAGGGCCGCTTTTGCAGGTTGAATACCACGAAGCGTTTAATCAGGTCGCGGCACGCTTGTTCCAGTACGCCCACTTTTACCTCGATGCCAGCGTCTTGCAGTTTCCTGATGCCTCTTCCCGATACCAGCGAAAAAGGGTCGATACAGCCCACTACGACACGCGGAATGCCTTTCCGGATAATCAGGTCGGCACAGGGAGGGGTTTTCCCGTAGTGCGAGCAAGGCTCCAGGCTGACATAAAGGGTAGAGTCGTGCAGCAGGCTTTCGTCTTTCACCGAGGCGATGGCGTTCACCTCCGCATGCCCCTCTCCGCAACGGACGTGATACCCTTCGCCGATAATCCTGCCCTGATGTACGATGACGGCTCCCACCATTGGGTTGGGAGGTGTGTTACACAACCCGTTCTTTGCCAGCTGAATGCAGCGGCTTATGTATTTTTCATCTGTAGTCATAGTCGTATGTTTCTATCTTTTTGTACCTTTGTGGCATTATGCATCCACTTTATACCCATATCGTCCAGTCGCTTTCGGACTTGTATCCCGACCTGGAAGCGAAAGCTTTGGCGAAAGGAATCCTGACCGAAGTGTTCCATTTCTCCGCCCTCGACTTATATGCGGGCAAAGATAGGAATTTTTCGAAGAACGAGCACGAGAAGCTCGAAGATATTCTTTCCCGTCTGAAGCGTTTCGAGCCTTTCCAGTATATTATCGGCGAGGCTTCGTTTCTCGGCATGCCTTTTTATGTAAACGAAAACGTGTTGATTCCCCGTCCCGAAACCGCGGAGCTGGTGGAATGGATTGTAGCCGACAATGCTTCCCGAAGGGGGCTTCGTGTGCTGGACATCGGTACGGGAAGCGGTTGCATAGCGGTCTCGTTGGCACGGCTCTTGCCCGATAGCCGGGTGTCGGCATGGGATATTTCCGATGCGGCGCTCTCTGTGGCAAGGCGGAATGCGGAGCGCAACGGGGTGTCCGTCGGATGCACCCGGGTGGATGTGCTGACGGATATAGTTCCGATGCCCGATGCAGATATATTCGTGAGCAATCCTCCCTATATCCGTGAGCGGGAGAAGGCGGGTATGGAGCGGAACGTGCTCGACTGGGAACCCGGGCAAGCCTTGTTCGTGCCCGATGACGACCCCTTGTTGTTCTATCGGAGAATCGCGGAACTGGGAATCAGGCAATTGGCTCCCGAAGGCATCTTATATTATGAAATCAATCAGGCATACGGCGGTGAAACGGTAAGTTTGCTCCGGAGCATGGGCTACCGGGACGTGGAATTGCGGAAAGACCTGTCGGGAAACGACCGTATGGTAAAAGCGAAAAGACCATGAAGACTTATACGGAAAAAGAATTGAAAAACAAGGCGGAAGCCTATTGCGTGCATGCGGAGCGGTGCCCGGAAGAGGTGGCGCGGAAGCTGGACCAATGGGGAGCCGGTGAAGCGGAAAAAGCCCGTATCCTTGCCTCGTTGCAACAAGACCGTTTCATTGATGCTGTCCGCTATTGCCGGGCTTTTGTGCGCGACAAGTACCGCTTTGCCCGATGGGGCAGGAATAAGATAAGCCAGGCATTGCGGATGAAGCATTTGCCGGATGAAGCCATTTCCGCCGGGCTGGAAGAGATAGACGAAGAAGAGTATAGCCGCATCTTGCGCGAGGTGCTTGCCCAGAAGCGTAAGTCGGTGACGGGTAAGAACGAATACGAACGGGCGATGAAGCTGCTCCGTTTTGCCGTGACGAAAGGCTTCACGGTAGAAGAAATCAAGCGTTACGTCCAGCAAGTGGAAGAAGATGGGTTTGTGGACTGACCTTCGCGATTTCTTTTTCCCTCGCCTGTGCGTGGCGTGCGGAAAACGTTTGCTGGCCGGCGAGGAAGGGTTGTGCCTGCATTGCGCTTCGTCCTTGCCTTATACTCATATATATAATAAGGTGGGAAATGAGATGGAGCGTTGCTTTTGGGGACGTTTCCCGGTAGAGCGTGTGTCGGCATTGTTCTATTATGCCAAGGGCGGCAAGGTGGCACGCGTCTTGTATGCGATGAAATACCATAACCGGCGCAGGCTTTGTGTTACGATGGGCGAATGGATGGGAAGCGAATTGCTTCCGACCGGCTTTTTCGAAGGCATCGATTGCCTGCTTCCCGTACCTTTGTACCGCGCCCGCGAACGGCAGAGGGGATACAACCAGAGTGAACTCCTGGCGCGGGGCATTGCCCGCAAGACCGGCTTGCCGCTATGCCGGAACGCGCTGTTCCGGGTGCGCAACAATGCCACGCAGACCCATAAGAGCGGCTATGCCCGTTGGATGAATGTGGAAAACCTGTTCCGTGCCACGCCCGATGCGGCATCTTTGTCGGGGAAACACGTTCTGCTGGTAGACGATGTGCTGACCACCGGCGCCACGCTTGTAGCCTGTGCCGATGCCCTTTCGGCTATCGAAGGCATCCGTATCAGTGTCGTAACTCTGGCATGGGCAAAATAGGACTTTTCGAAGTTTTCATTAAAAAATTTGTTATATATTTCATAATCACGTAGCTTTTCCATATTTTTGCATTTGATATTTATCAGATCAATGAGTTATGAAAGCTTTGGAAAGATTATTTGCAGAAAAATTGCTGAAGGTAAAAGCTGTTAAGATTCAACCCGCTAACCCTTTTACGTGGGCATCGGGTTGGAAATCCCCTATTTATTGTGACAACCGTAAGACCTTGTCTTATCCGGCTTTGCGGAATTTTGTCAAATTGGAGTTGTGCCGTATCATTTTAGAACGGTTTGGAGAAGTGGATGCTATTGCGGGGGTCGCTACAGGTGCCATTCCCCAAGGCGCATTGGTTGCGGAAGAACTGAACCTTCCGTTCGTGTATGTGCGTTCGAGCCCTAAAGACCACGGACTGGAAAATCTGATTGAAGGTGAGCTTCGTCCGGGAATGAAGGTGGTAGTGGTAGAAGATTTGATATCAACGGGCGGAAGCAGCTTGAAAGCTGTCAACGCTATCCGTCAGAACGGATGCAATGTCATCGGTATGGTGGCTTCGTTCACTTACGGATTCGATGTTTCGGTAGAGGCATTCAAGGAAGCGAAGGTAGAATTGGTTACTCTGACCAACTACAATGCCGTATTGGACGCTGCCCTGAAGACCAATTACATTGACGAACAGGATATTCCTATCCTGCAGGCATGGAGAAAAGATCCGGCACATTGGACGGGAAAATAAATAAAAACATACAAATCGAACACAGGGATGCAAAGACACAGAGAGGGTAAGGCCGCCTTTGTGCCTCTGTATTTCTGTGTTTAATTATATATAATATGGTACAATTTGAAAGTAGTGTGAAGCATGTTCCTTATCCGCAGGAACGGGTCTATACGAAACTGGCGGACTTGAACAACCTGGCTTCGGTGCGCGAAAGACTGAGTGAATTGAAAGACCGTTTCCCCGGTAAGGTGGAAGACTTGGTTTTCGACCAGGATTCGCTTACCTTGAAGGTGCAAGGTGTCAGCCTTACGCTCCGTATTATCGAGCGTGAACCGATGAAGTGCATCAAGTTCGAAGGCGACAAGACACCTATCCCGATGAACCTGTGGATACAGATTCTTCCGGAAAACGAGACCGACGCAAAGATGAAGGTGACCATTCGTGCCGAAGTGAATGCGTTTATGAAGGCGATGGTTTCCAAACCTTTACAGGAAGGTGTAGAGAAGCTGGCGGACATGCTTGCCATGATTCCTTATTAAAAGATGACAGTATGGGACAGAAACTTTGGGAAAAAAGTGTACAGGTGAACGAGGAAATCGACCGCTTTACCGTCGGGCGTGACCGCGAGATGGACCTTTACCTGGCTAAGCATGATGTGTTAGGCTCGATGGCGCACATCACGATGCTGGAGAGCATCGGTTTGCTTACGGCTGATGAGCTGAAAGTTTTGCTGGAAGAGTTGAAACGCATTTATGCTACAGCGGAAAAGGGAGAGTTTGTCATCGAAGACGGCGTAGAAGACGTTCATTCTCAGGTGGAACTGATGCTGACGCGTAAACTGGGCGATGTGGGCAAGAAAATCCATAGCGGCCGTTCGCGCAACGACCAGGTATTGGTAGACCTGAAGCTGTTCACCCGCGAACAGATACAGAAAGTGGCAGAGGCAGTAGAAGACTTGTTCCGTGTCTTGATAGCGCAAAGCGACAAGTATAAAGACGTGCTGATGCCCGGTTATACCCACTTGCAGATAGCCATGCCTTCTTCATTCGGTTTATGGTTCGGTGCATACGCCGAGAGTCTGGTCGATGATATGCTCTTCTTGCAGGCGGCTTACAAGATGTGCAATCGCAATCCGCTCGGTTCTGCAGCCGGATATGGTTCTTCCTTCCCCTTAGACCGCGAGATGACCACCCGTCTCTTGGGTTTTGATTCGATGAATTACAATGTGGTCTATGCCCAGATGGGACGTGGAAAGATGGAACGTAACGTGGCGTTTGCCTTGGCTTCCATTGCCGGTACGGTTTCGAAGATGGCTTTCGATGCCTGTATGTTCAGTTGCCAGAATTTCGGCTTCGTGAAGTTGCCCGACGAATGTACCACGGGTTCCAGCATCATGCCTCACAAGAAAAACCCTGATGTATTCGAGTTGACCCGTGCCAAATGCAATAAAATCCAGTCGCTTCCCCAACAGGTGATGATGATTATGAATAACCTGCCTTCAGGATATTTCCGCGACTTGCAGATTATCAAGGAAGTATTCCTTCCTGCTTTTGGTGAATTGCTCGATTGCCTGCGTATGTCGGCATACATCATGGAACGGATTAAGGTGAACGAACACATCCTGGATGATGACAAATACCTGTATATGTTCAGTGTGGAAGAAGTCAACCGTCTGGCTTCCGAAGGAATGCCGTTTAGGGATGCCTATAAGAAGGTCGGCTTGGATATTGAAGCCGGCAAGTTCACTCATTCGAAGGAAGTGCATCATACCCATGCCGGAAGTATCGGCAATCTGTGCAATGACAAGATTTCGGCACTGATGGATCAGGTATGGAAAGGATTTCATTTCGAAGCGGTGGCACAAGCCGAGAAATCGCTTTTGGGACGTTAAAAAGCACATCGGTAAAAAGAAAAAACGGGTAAAATGTTTGGAGCATATCATAAAACTCCCTACATTTGCACCCGTAAACGCGGAAATAGCTCAGTTGGTAGAGCACAACCTTGCCAAGGTTGGGGTCGCGAGTTCGAGTCTCGTTTTCCGCTCTTGTTCTTTATAAGGTTGCTCGAATGGTGGAATCGGTAGACACGAGGGACTTAAAATCCCTTGGCCAGTGATGGCTGTGCGGGTTCAAGTCCCGCTTCGAGTACAGGTATAGCCTCTTAACCATTTGGTTTTGAGGCTTTTCTTTTTTATCAAAGTGTATTATGCAACACAAAAGTGCTACTTCTGATTCAATGAATTTGATAAGTAGATAGACACAGATGTTTTCTTTTGTCAGAAAGATATATCCTGCATCGACCCATAAAGCTGTATTTATTGGGGCGTTGCAGGATAGTTTCTTCCAAACCTGATAAGCTTATTTCACTAGGATGATGCCTCCTTCGGGCTGGATGGTTACTTTTACCTCGGCAGGTTTCTTTATCTTCAGTGACTCCAACTGAGGGGTACGGTCTTTGTCGTCCGAGTAATACGATACCTCGTCACCCTTCTGACACATCGGAAGATTCAATGTCAGCTTCAACGGTTCTTTCTGCGCATTGATGCCGGCTATGTACCAACGGTCTCCGTGGCGGCGTGCCAATACGACATATTTGCCGGGATAACCGTCGAGGAATACCGTTTCGTCCCAGATGGTGGGCACTTCCTTCAGAAAGTCGAGAGCCGGCTGGGGCGCGTCGGTCAGGTTGTTCGGAGTAATGGCAAAGTTCTGTATCGGATTCTGGAAAAGCACTGCCGTAGCAAGCTGGAAGATATCGGTCGTCTTGCGGACGGTTCCTCCGTCGTTCGTACGGTTATAGCGCTTGTTCAAGAAGGTGCCGCCGAACTCCATGCAGCCCACCGTGTTGCGGATGAACGGGTGCAGGCAGGCATTGAAAGCTTCCATGTCATCGAAGTGCTGGTTGAACACCAAGTTCTCTGAAGCCAAGACCGCTTCGCTTCCCACATAGTTGGGATACATACGTTCCCAGCCGCGCGGCAGTGTGCAACCGTGGAAGATGACCATCAGCCCGTAGTCGTCGGCATCGCTCAGGATAGCTTCGTACAGGCGCATGGTTTCTTGCTTGTCGCCTCCGAAGAAATCCACCTTGATGCCCTTTACACCGATTTCCTTCATCCATTTCATGACTTGCTTGCGCTCGATAGGGCTGACCATCAGGTTGGTAGGACCTTGTACAATGTCATTCCAATAACCGCTGGAGCTGAACCATAAGAACAGTTCCACGTTTTTCGAGCGTGCATATTCCGCCAGTTTCTCTATGCCTTCGCGCTTGATGTTCGTATCCCACCAGTTATCAATCAACGTGTACTTGAAGCCCATAGCCGAAGCCAGGTCGACGAAACGCACCTGGTCATCGTAGTTGATGCTGGCGTCTTGCCAGACAATCCAGCTCCATGTGCCTTTTCCATACTGGTACGTATGCTCCGAAGTGAAACGGGGTTCCACGACATCCCAGGGGACGGTGGTTTCCACGATGGGTTTCAGGTTATCGCCCACTGTAATGGTACGCCAAGGAGTTACGCCCGGCAATCCGATTCCCGGTGCCACGGTTCCGTTGCCGTTGTTTTCTTCCGGCATCGGGAAAGCGATGGTGAACAGCCCTTCGGTGGTGGCGTCACTCAGGTGCGAGCCGCAATACTTGGCGTCCACTCCTGTTTCGCTGATCAGTGCCCAGCCGTCTTCACCGATGCGGAACAGACCGGGGAAAGTAAATCCATGACCGTATTGCGAGCGCATTGTCAGAGGTGCGTCGGCTGTATATTCCTCTTCGTAGCTGGGTTTGGTGCGTTTCCAGCCTATCATCGGGTCGCTTTGTGGAGTAAGGAAAGTCGTCGTGTACGAAGGGAAGTCGAATCCCGTGGTTTCCTGTTCGATAACTATGCTGCCTGTCTCGCCGTAGCGTGGCATTTCGTAGCGGAACGCCACATCGTTGTCGCTTACCCGGAAAGTCACGTCAACCGGCTTTTTGTCAGCGTTCTGAAGGGTGACGGTCAATTCGTTGGCATGATAGTTCACTTCCGATTGCTTGATGCGGTCCATCCGGTAAGTCTCTTCGATGGTCCGGTCTTTTTGTCCCACATAGGTCATGTTCTTGCTGAAGTCTCCTATGTTTGAGATAAATCCCAGCGGCGATTTTTCCAAGATGGTTTTGCCTTTGTAAGTGACTGCGTAGAACGGGGTGCCTTCTTCGACCGTAATCGCTACTTTGAGCTGGTTATCGGGACCGGTAACCGTGGCTTGTTGTGCCCATACGGAAGAAGTTCCCAATGCGAGGAATAATAAAAATGCCTGTTTTTTCATTTGGTTTAAAGTTGTTTTTTTAAGGTATTTGAAATATGGGGACAAGTTATCAATAATTTTCCGGATATGCAAATCTGTGCGCCTAAAGTAAATTTATATAAAGAAAACAGACAGGAAAGAAATATACCGCGTTTCTGGACAATGCGCCGGTGAAGTATGCTTATGGCTGGAGCAAAATGTTCGACAAGCTGATGCATGAAAAAACGATGACGGTCAAGAATAATTTACTTCACGGTTTTGACTAGAATCTGTTTTATCGACTGCTTACTTCAGCAACCGCTTGCTGAGGTAGCGCACGGGATACCACACCGAAAGGAAGCCTACCAAGAGAACCGTGACAAAGACCACGACCACATCTGCCGTCTCGACGCTGACCGGATAGGCATCGACCACAAAACTGCCCGAACTGCCCAGACGAATGAAGCCGAACTCCTGTTGCAGCCAGCAAAGCAACAAGCCTAATGCCACTCCGACAAAGGCACCGATAAAAGAAATCATCCGTCCTTCGAACAGGAAAATGCGCACAATCTGGCTATCGCTTGCACCTAAGTTGCGCAGGGTCACCACGTCGTCGCGCTTGTCGATGATGAGCATCGAGAGCGAGCCGATGACATTGAAGCAAGCTATAATTAATATAAAGGTAAGGAAAAGGTAAGAAATCAGTTTCTCCACGCGCATGATACGGTAAGTGTCCGCCTGCTGCTCGTATCGGTCTTCCACCCGGAAATCCTCACCCAGTTGCTTTTGGATTTTCTTTTTCACCGCGTCGATGTCCTCGCCGGACTTCAGACGAAGGTTGATGGCACTCACCTCCGTATCGTACTGAAACAAGCGGCGGGCGAAATCCAGCGAAGTAAGGATGTATGCCGCATCGTATTTCTCTTGATTGACGGCAAAGACCAGCCCGGAAGAAAAGAGATTGCCGGATACAAATGCCGTAGAAGGATTGGCAAGATTTACCTTCGCTCCCCTGCGGGGGGCGTATACTTCCAATGGGTCGAGGAAACGGATACCGCTCCCCAAGGCGGAAAGCAACTGAATACCCGGAATGGCATAGTCTGCCACCTCATCGTGTAACAGCAAATCGCCCCGCCCGAACAAGATGCTGTCGATGGGCGTAAGGCGGTCGAAATTATCTTCCACTCCCTTAATGACCGCCATAGCCTGGCGTCCCTGGTATTGCACCATCGCTTTGTCTTCGAGCGACTGGGACCAGACTTCCACCTCCGGCAATTGCTTTAAGGCAAGCACACGGGGGTCTTGCCCGTCGAACACTTTCCCGCGTACCGTCGTAATCCGCAGTTCGGGGTCGAAGGCGGTAAAAAAGGATGCCACAAGGTCTTGAAACCCGTTGAAGACGGAGAGCGTACAGACCAATGCCAGTGTGGCAAGTGCCACACCGCACACGGAAATGGCGGAAATCACATTGATGGCATTGTGCGACTTCTTCGAGAACAAATACCGGCGGGCAATATAGAAGGGAAAATTCATTTCTTCAGAAGCTCGTCGATATGTGCCGCATAGTCCAGCGAATCATCTATGAAAAACTTCAGTTCGGGAATGATACGAAGCTGGTAGCGTACGCGAGTCCCCAGTTCATAGCGGATGGACTTCACATTATCGTTGATGTTTTTCACGATTTCTTCGGCGCGTTCCGAAGGGAACACGCTCAGGTAAGCACGCGCATAGCTCATATCGGGGCTGATGCGTACCACGCTTACCGATACCAATACACCGTGCATCGCCCGTGTCTGTTGCTGGAACATCTCGCTCAATTCTTTCTGAATCAGGCGGGCTATCTTGTTTTGTCTGGTTGTTTCCATATGTTCTTTTATTTTTATATAGGTGACAAGTTGACGAGTTGACAAGTTGACAAGGTTTTTAAATACCTCGTTAACCGATACCTTGTTAACTTGTCAACTGATACCTTGTCAACTGATTTCTTTTTTCCTGATAATCGTCAATCCGTCCCGCAAGGGCAGGATAACTTTTTCTACACGCCGGTCAGCAGCTACATAATCGTTGAACTTCTTGATGCCAATGGTCTGGGTATCGGCGTTCCGAGGTTCTTCCAATACGTGTCCGTCCCACAGGGTGTTGTCGGCAATGATATAGCCTCCCGCACGGAGCTTGGGCAATATCATTTCGTAATAGTCGATGTAGACACGCTTGTTGCCGTCTACAAAGGCAAGGTCGAAAGTAATGTCCATCTTCGGAACCATCTGCAAGGCATCGCCGATATAGAACCTGATTTTATCCGCATAAGGCGAACCTTCAAGCCAGGGACGGGTAAAGTCCTCTTGCTCATCGTTGATTTCGAACGTATGGAGCATAGCCCCTTCTTCCAGTCCCTCGGCAAGGCACAAAGCCGAATAGCCGCTATACGTACCTATCTCGAGCACCTGCTTCGGGCGTATCATCGAAACAAACATCTTCAGCATCCGTCCCTGCAAATGCCCCGAAGCCATACGGGGGCGCAACAACTTGACGTGAGTCGCCCGGTACAGCGCCTTCAGGTAATCGCTCTCCTCGTCGATATGCCCGAGGATGTATGCATCCAATGCATCGGTTTCTTTCATTAGTCAGAAGTTAAAGGAGTTAAAGAAGTTAAAAGAGTTAAAGGGAATTGCAAGGAATCAAGTCAAAGAACAATCATCTCACGGTATTGTACTCTAACTTCTTTAACTCCTTTAACTTCTTAACTCCTATATATATTAAATTACAAGTATCTGTTCTTGTTAGGCAATACGTAATTGTCGGTATCTTCCAGCACATCGTCTACCCGGTTGATTTCGAGGAACGAAGTATGCGTGCCTTTCTTTCCGCCGCTCAGGTATGCCACCATCTCTTTGGGAGTCAGCACACCGTCGTTCAACAATTTGCGCAATGCCGTAAAGTAATATTCCTGTCCGTTGGCTTTCTCGGGCATGTAGATGGCTTCTACACCGTACGACAAAGCCAGATGACGCATCGTCTTTTCCTTGTAGCAGATGGCAAGCACCGGATATTTGCCACGGAAAGCCGCCAGGTTGCGTGCCGTGCGTCCGCTGAAGCTATCGGTAATGATGGCGCGGATAGGCATCAGAGTCGTGGCGCGTACCGCCTGTTTGGCAAGGAAGCTGGTCACATCGGTATTTTCCGGAGTCAAGGGAATAGGAATATCGTTTTCTTCCATCTTGTCTTTTTCCGCCTGAGCCGCAATCTTCGTCATGGTCTTCACGGCTTCTACCGGATATTTTCCGTATGCCGTTTCGCCGCTCAGCATCAGGGCATCGGTACGGTAATAGATGGCGTTGGCAATATCGGTCACCTCGGCACGGGTAGGACGCGGGTTGTTAATCATCGTATGCAGCATCTGAGTAGCCACAATCACCGGTTTGCGTGCCAGGATACATTTCTTAATCAGTTTGCGCTGGATGCCCGGAATACGTTCCTGCGGCACTTCGATACCCAAGTCACCGCGTGCCACCATCACGCCGTCTGCCACTTCCAGAATCTCGTCGATATTGTCCACCCCTTCCTGGTTCTCAATTTTGGCGATAATCTGGATATCGCTATGATGTGCATTGAGTATCTCACGGATATCAAGCACATCCTGTTTGTTGCGCACAAACGAGTGTGCAATGAAATCAATATCTTTTTCGATGGCATACAAGATATTGTTGCGGTCCTTTTCGGTCAGCGAAGGCAGGTTGATGCGTACACCCGGCACATTCACGCTTTTCCGATTGCCCAACGTAGCATCGTTGCACACCTCACAGAACAACGTATCTTCATTCTTACTAACGACTTTCAGTCCCAGTTCACCATCATCAATTAATACATTTGCACCTACCGGCAGGTCGTGTACGAAGTTCGGGTAAGAGACCGCAATGCACTCGCGTGTCGTTTCCTGGTCAGGCTTGCCGACGATGGTGACTTTATCACCGGTCTTGAAATCAATCGGTCCTTCCGCACTTACCGTTGTACGCACTTCCGGTCCTTTGGTATCCATCAGGATGGCGATACGGTTGGACACTTGGCGTACATTGGCAATCAGCGTCTCGAAACCTTCACGGCTGGCATGGGCGGTATTCATACGTACCACGTTCATACCTGCATTAAACAGGTCTCTGATAAAATCAACATCACAACGTAAGTCTGAAATAGACGCAACGATTTTGGTTTGTTTGAGCATCATATCTGTTCTAAGTTTTTAGTGTTCTTATTTAATAGGTAACAAGGAAACAAGTTGACGAGTTGACAAGGTTTTCAGATAGCCTTGCCGATGTATTCAGAACCTTGTCACCTCGTCAACTTGTCAACTTATTACCTCGTCAACTGAATCAAAGCCTCCAAAGCCAGGCGGTACGAATCCAGCCCGAATCCGCAAATCACTCCTTTGCACGCACATGCGATCATCGACTTATGACGGAACTCCTCCCGCGCGTGTACATTAGATATATGGACCTCGATAACCGGAGCAGTCACCGAGCGGATAGCGTCTTGCAGAGCGATAGAAGTATGGGTATAGGCTCCGGCATTCAGGATGATTCCGTCGTAGGAAAAGCCCACTTCGTGAATCTTGTTAATCATTTCACCTTCGACATTCGACTGGAAATAATCGAATTCTACCTCCGGATAGCGTTCTTTCAGCGTCTGGTAGTAGTCTTCAAACGACTTCGAGCCGTAAATAGTAGGCTCGCGTTTTCCCAACAGGTTGATGTTGGGACCATTGATTATTTGTATCCTCATCATATATTTTGAGTAAACTTTTTAATAACTTTGCTGAAAAATTCGGGGCAAAGATACGAAAAAGAAATGAAAACCAACGAGAAGATAATAACAAAGTACAGACAATACCTGAAATTGGAAAAGTCTTTGTCGGAAAACACCATACAGGCTTACCTGACCGACCTCGACAAATTGCTTGCCTATTTCACCCTGGAAGGCATCGACTTCACTCAGGCTACCTTGGCAGACTTGGAGAATTTCTCGGCAGGACTGCACGACATCGGCATCCATCCCCGCTCGCAAGCCCGCATCTTGTCGGGGATACGCTCATTTTACCGCTTCCTTACGCTGGACGACTATATCCGTCAGGACCCGAGCGAACTGCTCGAATCGCCCAAGCTGGGCAAACACCTGCCCGATGTATTGACCGTAGAGGAAATAGATGCCCTGATAGGTGCCATCGACCAAGGCACACCCGAAGGGCAGCGCAACCGTGCCATCCTGGAAACCTTGTACAGTTGCGGCTTACGGGTATCCGAGCTGTGCAACCTCAAGCTGTCCGACCTGTATCTGAACGAAAGCTTCATCAAAGTAGAAGGCAAAGGGAGCAAGCAACGGCTGGTCCCTATCTCTCCGCGTGCCATCAATGAGCTAAAAAATTATTTCGTAGAGCGGGAGGAAGCAAAAATCAAGCCGGGGTACGAAGACTTTGTCTTCATCAGTCGCTTCGGCAAAAATATCTCACGCATCATGGTATTCCATATAATAAAGGAGTTAGCCGACCGCATCGGACTGAAAAAGACCATCAGCCCACACACGTTCCGCCATTCTTTTGCCACCCATCTGCTGGAAGGGGGCGCCAACCTGCGTGCCATCCAGTGCATGCTGGGTCATGAGAGCATCGGAACTACGGAAATCTATACCCACATCGACCGCAATATGCTTCGCCAGGAAATCATCGAACACCACCCGCGCAACAAGAAAACACGTGCAGAATGAGCGTTTTACCCTCGAATTAATCTTTTTTTTAATATCTGTTTAAAAAAAAAGAGCAAAAAGTTAACAGCTAATAGAGTTTTTCTTATCTTTGCCCCAAATAATTAAACGAAATAAAAACCGAGACTAGATATTATATTTAATAACAAACCAAATAGTAAAAATCATGATTAAAAAGTTGTATTTGCCCTTAGTGGCATTGTTAGTTCTTGCTTTCTCTTCTTGTAGCAAGATGGGTGAATTGGACCCGAGCTATTTCACAACTGATCCTGAAGTATTGGAAGCTATCGGCGGTAAAGTTCCTGTAACTATCACAGGCAAGTTCCCCGAAAAGTATTTCAAGAAAAACGCGACCGTTGAAGTTACTCCGGTTTTGAGATGGGATGGCGGCGAAGCTAAAGGCCAGCCGGCTAATTTCCAAGGTGAAAAAGTACAAGGCAACGACCAGACTATCTCTTACAAGGCTGGTGGTACTTATACGATGAAAGCCTCTTTCGACTATGTTCCCGAAATGGCTAAATCTGAACTGTATCTTGATTTCAAAATCAAGAAAGGCAAAAAAGAATACACCATTCCTTCTGTAAAGATTGCAGACGGTGTAATCGCTACTTCTGAACTTCCTACCGTTGAATCGGCTAACGCAGCATACGCAGCAGACGCTTTCCAACGCATCATCAAACAAGCTCAGGAAGCTCAAATCATGTTCTTGATCCAGCAGGCTAACATCCGCGCAAGCGAATTGAAGTCGGACAACATGAAAGACTTCAACAAGAAAGTCGTAGCCGTAGCCGGTGACACAAAGAACTACAAGCTGAACAACATCGAAATTTCTGCTTACGCATCTCCGGATGGTGGTGTGAAACTGAATACCGGTTTGGCTGAAGACCGTCAGGAAAACACTGAAAAATACCTGAACAAGGAACTGAAGAAGAGCGAAATCAACACAGAAGTTGACGCTAAATACACTGCACAAGACTGGGAAGGATTCCAGGAACTGGTTTCTAAATCAAACATCCAGGATAAAGACCTCATCTTGCGTGTTCTCTCTATGTACCAAGATCCTGAACAACGTGAAACAGAAATCAAGAACATCTCTTCTGTTTACAAGACCTTGGCTGACGAAATCCTTCCGCAATTGCGTCGTGCCCGCCTGACCGCTAACTACGATGTTATCGGACGTAGCGACGAAGAAATCAACGCTGCTTTCGACGCTAAAGAAGATTCTATCAGCGTAGACGAATTGCTGTATGCCGCTACCCTGACTCAAGACAACGCACGTAAGGAAGCTATCTATAAGAGAGCTATCGAAAAATATCCGAACGACTACCGTGCATACAACAACCTGGGTATGATGTCATACGCTGCAGGTGACCTGAATGCTGCTGAAAACTACTTCAAACAAGCTGCTAGCAAAGACGCTAACGCTGCTGAAGTTAACACCAACCTCGGTCTGTGCGCATTGTGCAAAGGCAACGTTGCAGAAGCTGAAACTTACCTGAGCAAATCTACGGGTGCCAACACAGCTAACGAAGCACTGGGTAACCTGTATATCAAACAAGGTCAGTACGACCGCGCCGTACAGGCATTCGGTGACACCAAGACCAACTCGGCTGCTTTGGCTCAGATCTTGGCTAAAGACTACAACAAGGCTAAGAGCACACTGGCTGCTGTTAAGAATCCGGATGCTTACACCGATTACCTGATGGCTATCGTAGGTGCCCGCACCAACAACGCCGACTTGGTTAAGACAAGCATGGACAAAGTAGCTCAGAAAGACGCTAACTTGGCTGCTCAAGCTCAGAATGACCGTGAGTTCGCTAAATACGCTAACGAAATCCAATAATCATATCTGAAGTGATTTTTAGGAAAGCCGGGATGCAAATCGCATTCCGGCTTTTTTATTCCAAATAATTTATGTACATTCGCAAAGGAATCAATCTAATTGAAAGGAGACATGAAGATAGTTGCACCGCTTATCGCACTTATAATACTTGCCCTCGCCGCCTGCAAGAAAGACGACCGCTTCGTACTTCAAGCCGAAATGACGGACTTAACCGACCAGCCGATTCTGGTAGTTTATGATGACCCGGTCTCTAAACTGGACACCATTTTCCCCAAAGAAGGCAAGTTCAACTATGCTTTCCTTCCCGATACCCTTACCCTGTTCCGTCTGGTATCGGAAGAAGGCGAAGTGATTCCTTTCTTTGCCGACAAGGCACAGCAAGTGACTCTGGCAGGCACTTTTGCCCAACCCGACATCCAAGGAGACGGCGATAACGGAGCATACGGCACCCTGCTGAAAGAACTGCAACCCCTGAAGGACTCGACAGCTATTATGAAAGCCGTGGAAAACTTCATCCAGACCCATCCTGCCTCGTTTGCTTCCGCCTATCTCATCAACCAATATTTTATCCAGACACCCCAGCCCGACATCAAGAAAATAGACCAGCTGGTCGCTCCCCTGGCGGGAAACATCAAGGACAGCCGCTTGCTGAGCATCGTACTGAAAACCTTGCCTTCCCAGACTGATGTAAAGCGGACTTCGGAAGGATATGTCAACTATTTCTCGTGCAAAGACCGTGAAGGGAAATACATCTCGTGGAGCGGAGAAAAAGACAGCTATATCCTGCTCAACTTCTGGGCAAGCTGGAACACGGAGAGCCTGGTGCGGCGCGACTCGCTTGCCAACCTCGTAAAACGACTTCCCGAAAAGAAATTCAAGATACTGAATGTCTCATTGGACTACGAAAAAGACAAATGGCTGAAAGCCTGCAAGGAAGACACCAAGCAATGGATAGAGACGTGCGACTTCAAAGGATGGGGAAACACCATCGTAAAGCAGAACGCCATCTACTCGTTGCCCGACAATATCCTGATAAACAACAGCCGTAAAATCATTGCCACCGGACTTTACGGAGAAGGACTTTACGAGAAGGCGAAAGAACTGACAGATAAATAAAACCAAATATCATAACCTTAAATGCTAGTCAAACTATTCGGAGCAGCCGTTCAAGGAATCGACGCCACCATTGTCACCATAGAAGTCAACAGCTCGCGGGGAATCAAATTTTTCCTCGTAGGATTGCCCGACTCTGCCGTCAAAGAAAGTCACGAACGTATTGTTGCCGCCCTGCAGGTCAACGGCTATAAGTTTCCCACGTGCCAGTTGGTCATCAACATGGCTCCTGCCGACATACGTAAGGAAGGCTCGGCATACGACCTTCCGCTGGCTATCGGCATTCTGGCAGTGACAGGTGCCGTATCAGCCGAGAAGCTCGACCGTTACCTCATCATCGGCGAACTGAGTCTGGACGGAAGCCTGCAACCCATCAAAGGTGCTCTTCCCATAGCCATCTGTGCCCGCCAGCAAGGTTTCGAAGGTTTCATTCTTCCTAAACAAAACGCACGCGAAGCCGCTGTGGTCAACAACCTGAAAGTATATGGTGTGGAAAACATTACCGAAGTCATCGACTTCTTCAACGGCAAGTGCGAACTGGAACCTACCATTGTCAACACCCGTGAAGAGTTTTACCGGAATCAGTCGAACTTTCCTTTCGATTTTGCCGATGTCAAAGGGCAGGAAAATGTAAAGCGTGCACTGGAAGTGGCAGCGGCAGGCGGACACAACCTCATCATGGTAGGCGCGCCCGGAAGCGGCAAGTCGATGATGGCGAAATGCCTGCCCAGCATCCTGCCTCCGCTTTCGCTTGCCGAGAGTCTGGAGACTACCAAGATACATTCAGTAGCCGGCAAACTGGGCAAAGACTCTTCGCTCATCGCCGTACGCCCTTTCCGAAGCCCGCATCACACCATTTCGCAAGTGGCGATGGTAGGCGGAGGCACCAATCCCCAGCCGGGAGAAATCAGCCTGGCACATAACGGCGTGCTCTTCCTCGACGAGCTTCCTGAGTTCAACCGGAGCGTGCTCGAAGTCCTCCGCCAGCCGCTGGAAGACCGCCACATCACCATCTCGCGTGCCAAATATACTTTAGACTACCCTGCCAGCTTCACGCTGATAGCCTCGATGAACCCCTGTCCCTGCGGCTACTACAATCATCCCACACGGCATTGTGTTTGCACACCCGGACAGGTGCAGAAGTACCTGAACCGCATCTCCGGTCCGTTGCTCGACCGCATTGACATCCAAGTGGAAATCGTACCTGTACCTTTCGAGAAACTTGCCGAGAAGGAGAAAGGCGAGCCCAGTGCCGCTATCCGCGAGCGGGTGATACGTGCCCGCCAGATACAAGCCAAGCGTTTCGCCGGACTTCCGGGCATTCACTGCAACGCGCAGATGACTTCACGCCTGCTTCATCAGTATGCCCAGCCCGATGCACACGGCATGAACCTCCTGCGCACCGCCATGGAACGCTTCAACCTTTCCGCCCGTGCCTACGACCGCATCCTGAAGGTATCGCGCACCATTGCCGACCTCGACGGAAGCGAAGCCATCCTTCCCCAACACCTTGCCGAAGCTATCAGCTACCGCAACCTGGACCGCGAGAACTGGGCAGGATAGTTTTGCATGAAGCATACCCTACCTGGTTGCTTCTCCTTTATATATAAATCCAGTCAGGATATTGGCTGCATGACCGACCGAAGCTAAGTGGTGCATTGCCTGCAAGATTAATAATCTTACAGCGATAAGATTAATAATCTTCCACGTGTAAGATTATTAATCTTGCAGAAAAGCAGGTTAACTGCATCCCCCGACGCAAAGGTATTAAAACAAAGAAAGTGCCGTCTATCCTCGTCGGACAAACGGCACTTTTCTTTTTCTGTTCGCAATAAGTAAAGCTGATTACTTACGCAGACCGAGCTGTTTAACGATAGCACGGTATCTTTCGATATCGTTACGTTTCAGGTAGTCGAGCAACGCACGACGCTTACCTACCAGCTTAGTCAAAGATCTTTCGGTTGTATAATCTTTCTTGTGAAGCTTCAGGTGCTCCGTCAAGTGAGAAATACGGTATGAAAACAATGCTATCTGAGATTCAGGTGACCCAGTATCAGTGTTAGACTTTCCGTACGTTCCAAAGATTTCTTGCTTTTTAGCTGCGTCTAAATACATAATTTTGACTGTTTGGTTATATATAAAAAATCAATTTGCGGGTGCAAAGATAGGAATAATCTTTTATCCGGCAATGAGTTTCTGACTTTTTTCTTATCGGATTTGAACAAATTGCAGAAAAATAGTAACTTTGCGCCCAAATAATAGGTATAGTATGCAAGACATTAGAAACATTGCCATCATCGCCCACGTCGACCACGGAAAAACGACGCTGGTAGACAAGATGATGCTGGCGGGACACTTGTTCCGCAACGACCAGACCAATGGCGAACTGGTGCTGGACAACAACGACTTGGAACGTGAAAGAGGGATAACCATCCTTTCGAAGAATGTATCCATCAACTACAAGGGTACGAAAATCAATATTATCGACACTCCGGGACACGCCGACTTCGGCGGTGAGGTGGAGCGTGTGCTCAATATGGCAGACGGATGTATTTTGCTGGTAGACGCATTCGAAGGCCCGATGCCGCAGACACGCTTTGTATTGCAGAAGGCTTTGCAAATCGGCTTGAAACCCATCGTGGTAGTCAACAAGGTGGACAAGCCTAACTGCCGCCCCGAAGAAGTATATGAAATGGTGTTCGACCTGATGTTCAGCCTCAACGCTACCGAAGACCAGCTGGATTTCCCCGTACTCTATGGTTCGGCAAAGAACAACTGGATGGGTGAAGACTGGAGAACTCCTACCGGCACCATCGAACCGCTGTTGGATGCCATTATAAAATATATCCCTGCCCCCCAACAACTGGAAGGAACGCCGCAGATGCTGATTACCTCGCTCGACTATTCTTCGTATACGGGACGTATCGCCGTAGGACGCGTACACCGCGGAACTATCAGCGAAGGCATGAACATCACACTTGCCAAACGTGACGGACGGATGATTAAGTCGAAAATCAAGGAAGTGCACACCTTCGAAGGACTGGGACGCAAGAAAGTGCAATCGGTATCTTCGGGCGACATCTGTGCCGTAATCGGCATAGAAGGCTTCGAAATCGGCGACACCATCTGTGACTTCGACAATCCGGAAGCATTGCCGCCCATCGCCATCGACGAGCCTACCATGAGCATGCTGTTCACCATCAACGACTCGCCTTTCTTCGGCAAGGAAGGCAAATATGTCACCTCGCGCCACATTCAGGACCGCCTGATGAAGGAACTGGACAAGAACCTTGCCCTGCGTGTACGTAAGACCGAGAACGAAGACGGCAAATGGATTGTTTCAGGTCGTGGCGTGCTGCACCTCTCTGTATTGATTGAGACAATGCGCCGCGAAGGATACGAGTTGCAAGTAGGCCAGCCGCAGGTGATTTACAAAGAAATAGACGGTGTGAAATGTGAACCGGTGGAAGAACTGACCATCAACGTGCCCGAAGAGTTTGCCAGCAAGATGATTGATATGGTGACCCGCCGCAAGGGTGAAATGGTTTCGATGGAAACCCAAGGCGAACGTGTGAACATCGAGTTCAATATGCCTTCGCGCGGCATCATCGGCTTGCGCACCAACGTGCTGACTGCCTCGCAGGGCGAAGCCATCATGGCGCACCGCTTCAAGGAATACCAGCCCTACAAAGGTGACATTCCCCGCCGTACCAACGGTTCGATGATTGCCATGGAAAGCGGAACAGCCTTTGCGTACGCCATCGACAAACTGCAAGACCGCGGTAAATTCTTCATTTATCCGCAAGAAGAAGTCTATGCCGGACAGGTAGTAGGCGAACACGTACATGAGAACGACCTGGTAGTAAACGTAACGAAATCGAAGAAGCTGACCAACATGCGTGCATCAGGTTCCGATGACAAGGCACGTATCATCCCGCCGGTAGTATTCTCGCTGGAAGAAGCGCTGGAATATATTAAGGAAGACGAATACGTGGAAGTTACCCCGAAGAGCATGCGTATGCGTAAGATTATCCTCGACGAAACCGAGCGCAAACGTGCCAACAAGAACGGCTAATACATAGCAAAATAAGATAACTTTTTCATAACAGAGGGCACAGCATTCCCAGAACAATAAATTTTCTGCGGTCTGCCGTGTCCTCTATGTTTTTAATGTCAGTTTCCGAAGTGGAACTACAAAAAAATCCATTACCTTTGCAAATCATTAAACATTCCATGCTATCGACATGAAAGAATTTTTCCAACTGATGCGGCGTTTCGTGTCGCCCTACAAGAAGTATTTAGGCTGGTCAATATTGTTAAACATATTGTCGGCGGTGTTCAACGTATTCTCATTTTCCTTGTTAATTCCGATTCTGAACATCCTGTTCAAGACCGGGAACAGCGACAAGGTATATCATTTCATGGAATGGGGAAGCGCCGGCATGAAGGATGTGGTGATGAACAACTTCTATTATTATACCACCCGGCTGATTGACACCTTCGGTCCTGCCACTACCCTGCTCTTCCTCGGCCTGTTCTTAGGATTTATGACCATGCTGAAAACGGCGTGTTACTTCGGCTCGTCCGCTGTGATGATACCCCTGCGCACAGGCGTCGTAAGAGACATCCGTCTGCTGGTATATAAGAAAGTAGTGGAGCTGCCATTGGGATTTTTCTCCGAAGAACGGAAAGGAGACATCATCGCACGTATGAGCGGTGATGTGAACGAGGTGGAAACCTCAATAACCAGCTCGCTGGATATGTTACTCAAGAATCCGATTCTGATTATCTCCTATTTCACGACCTTGATTATCACCAGTTGGCAACTTACCTTGTTCACCATTCTCGTATTGCCTACAATGGGATGGGTGATGGGTAAGGTAGGGCGTGCACTCAAGCGCCAATCACTGGACGCACAAAACCGCTGGAGCGATACCATGTCGCAATTGGAAGAAACCTTGGGCGGACTCCGTATCATCAAAGCGTTTATTGCCGAAAAGAAGATGACGGACCGATTCGAGAAATGCTGCAACGACTACCGCACGGCGGTAAACAAGGTAGCCACGCGCCAGTCGTCCGCCCACCCGATGAGCGAATTCTTAGGAACCTTACTGATTGTTGCCGTATTATGGTTCGGTGGTTCGCTTATCCTTTCGAACAACGCCCCGATAGATGCCTCTACTTTTATCTTCTACATGGTTATCCTGTATAGCATCATCAATCCGTTGAAAGACTTTTCCAAGGCGAGCTACAACATTCCTCGTGGCTTGGCATCCATGGAGCGTATCGATAAAATCCTGAAGGCAGACAACCCGATTAAAGAGACCGCCCATCCGAAACCCTTGAAAGATTTGAAGGAGAAAATCGAGTTCAAGAACATTTCTTTCAGCTACGACGGGAAAAAAGAAGTGCTGACGGATATCAATATCGTTATCCCCAAAGGCAAGACCATCGCCCTCGTGGGACAATCAGGCTCAGGGAAATCAACCTTGGTCGACCTGCTTCCCCGCTATCACGATGTGCAAAAAGGCGAGATAACCATCGACGGCATCAATATCAAGGACGTGAAGATACACGATTTGCGCAGCCTGATAGGAAATGTCAACCAAGAAGCCATTCTCTTTAACGATACCTTCTTCAATAACATTGCCTTCGGAGTAGAGAACGCGACCATGGAACAAGTAGTCGCCGCAGCAAAAATCGCCAATGCGCACGATTTCATCATGGAAAAGCCGGAAGGATATAACACCAATATCGGTGATAGAGGAAGCAAGCTGTCGGGTGGCCAGCGCCAACGCATCAGCATAGCCCGTGCCATTCTGAAGAATCCGCCGATACTGATTCTGGATGAAGCCACTTCCGCGCTTGATACCGAATCGGAACGCCTGGTGCAAGAAGCGTTGGAACGGCTGATGAAGACACGCACCACCATTGCCATCGCCCATCGCTTGTCAACCATCAAGAACGCAGACGAGATTTATGTATTATACAACGGGAAAATCGTGGAGCGCGGCACACACAACGAGCTGATTCAAAAGCAAGGCTATTACAAACGCCTGCACGACATGCAGTCGCTCGGCTAATGGTATACCTATCCGTCCGACAATCATTTTTCGGACGGATAAGTTTTATTCTATTCTGCCGTCAGCTTCTCTATCACCTCCGGATAATACCGGTATTCCAACTGATGCACACGGGCAGCCAAAGTCTCGGGTGTATCATCGGGAAGCACGGGGCACTCTGCTTGGAAGATGTAGTCACCTTCATCGTAATGCTCATTAATATATTGTATGGTGATGCCGCTCTTCCGTTCGCCGGCAGCCAGTACTGCTTCGTGAACATGAATGCCATACATGCCTTTTCCTCCAAACTTGGGAAGCAAAGACGGATGGATATTCACCATCCGGTGCGGATAAGCTTGCAACAAATCATCGGGAATGCGCAACAGGAAACCGGCAAGTACGACAAAATCCACCCCGAACTCCTGCAACACTTCCAGCGCCTCGCCCGATGCAAAACCGGCAGAAGTAACTACACGGCACGGAACATCCAAGCGCTCTGCACGTCCGATGACTCCGGCAGTCGCGCGCGAAGCGATGACCACCACTACCCTTGCCTCTTCCTTTTCCTTAAAATAACGGATAATCCGTTCGGCATTCGTTCCCTCGCCCGAAGCCAAAATTGCTATTTTTTTCATGTTTTTACCTATTTTCGTGCACAGAATATATAAAAATGTGCAAAGGAAATGCATTTATTTGCCCGAATATTTGTATAGAACGAGAAATATTTATTCCTTTGCATCCGAAAAATAAACAAAATTATTCTATTTATAAACTTAAAACAAGAAAATTATGTCTGAAATCGCATCAAAAGTACAGAAAATTATCGTTGATAAACTGGGTGTAGAAGAATCAGAAGTTACTCCGGCTGCTAGCTTCACTAACGATTTGGGTGCAGACTCTCTGGATACTGTAGAGCTGATTATGGAATTCGAAAAAGAATTTGGTATTTCTATTCCTGATGACCAGGCAGAAAAAATCCAGACTGTAGGAGACGCTATCTCTTATATCGAAGCTAACGCAAAATAAGTAATTCTGTTTATGGAATTAAAAAGAGTAGTAGTAACAGGTCTTGGTGCGGTTACTCCGGTAGGAAATACGGTTCCCGAATTTTGGGATAACCTGTTGAAAGGAGTAAGCGGAGCAGGACCTATTACTCATTTTGATGCATCCAAATTCAAGACTCAGTTTGCCTGCGAAGTTAAGAACTTCAATGCGACTGACTTCATCGACCGCAAGGAAGCCCGCAAGATGGACTTGTACACTCAATATGCGGTAGTAGCAGCCAAAGAAGCAGTAACCGATGCTGGTCTTGATGTTGAAAAAGAAGACTTGAACAAAATCGGAGTCATCTTGGGCGTAGGTATTGGAGGTATCCATACGTTCGAAGAGGAAGTTGCCGGATATGAAAAGACCAAAGACACTATCGGTCCTAAATTCAATCCTTTCTTCATCCCGAAGATGATTGCCGACATTGCTTCCGGACAGATTTCCATCATGTACGGATTCCACGGACCTAACTTCACTACGACTTCTGCATGCGCCTCTTCATCGAATGCCATTGCAGATGCGTTCAACTATATCCGCTTAGGCAAAGCCAACATCATCGTAACAGGCGGTGCCGAAGCTGCCATTTTCCCTGCAGGCGTAGGAGGATTCAATGCCATGCATGCCCTTTCTACCCGCAACGATGACCCGCAAAGAGCTTCACGTCCGTTCAGCGGAAGCCGCGACGGTTTCGTAATGGGCGAAGGTGCAGGCTGCCTGATTTTGGAAGAACTGGAACATGCTAAAGCACGCGGTGCCAAGATTTATGCGGAACTTGCCGGAGTAGGCGCTTCTGCCGACGCTTATCACCTGACCGCTTCTCACCCCGAAGGACTGGGAGCAAAACTGGTGATGATGAACGCATTGGAAGATGCCGGAATGCAACCGGAAGACATCGACTATATCAATGTACACGGAACTTCTACACCGGTAGGTGATGTTTCGGAAGTAAAAGCTATCAAAGACGTATTCGGAGAACACGCTTACAAACTGAACATCAGCTCTACCAAATCCATGACCGGTCACCTGCTGGGCGCTACCGGAGGAGTAGAAGCCATTGCCTGCGTACTGTCTGTTAAGAATGACATTGTACCGCCGACGATCAACCACGAAGAAGGTGACAACGATGAAAACATCGACTACACCTTGAACTTCACTTTCAATAAGGCACAGGAACGCACCGTTCGTGCAGCCTTGAGCAATACATTCGGTTTCGGTGGACACAATGCATGTGTAATCATCAAAAAATACACTGAATAAACTGTGTTTGGCAATATGATAGATAAGATAAGACTCCTCTTCCGAAAGGACAAGGAGCCTTATCTTTGTTTTTACCGAATAACCGGATTCTATCCACGGCACATCGAAATCTACAAGCAGGCTCTGCTTCACAAATCGTCTTCCATCAAGAACGAAAAAGGACGTTTGCTGAACAACGAACGGTTGGAGTTCCTGGGCGATGCCATCCTCGATGCCGTAGTGGCAGATATTGTGTACAAGAAGTTTGAGGGCAAACGCGAAGGCTTCCTGACCAATACCCGCTCAAAAATCGTGCAACGGGAAACGCTGAACCATGTAGCCGTACAAATCGGGCTGGATAAACTGGTGAAGTTCACCACACGCCAATCCTCGCACAACAGCTATATGTGCGGCAATGCCTTCGAAGCACTTATCGGGGCACTTTACCTGGACCGTGGATACCGCGCCTGCAAGAAATTCATGGAAGAACGGATTATCCATCAGTATTTAGATTTGGAGAAAATATCTCGGAAGGAAGTCAACTTCAAGTCGAAACTCATTGAATGGAGCCAGAAAAACAAGTTTACGGTAGCATTTAACCTGGTTAACCAATCGGTCGATGAAGAACAGAATCCGATTTTCAATACCCAGATATTGGTAGAAAACATTCCTGCCGGAACAGGAAAAGGTTATTCCAAGAAAGAATCCCAGCAAGAAGCCGCTCATGAAACCTTGCAGAAGATAAAAAATGACCCTCAATTCATCGATGCCATCTTCCAGGCAAAGAGTGAACGTGAGAAAGCCTCCGACCCGATGTACTATACGGAGGAAAATGCAGAAAAAGAGACTCCGGCACCCGAAACCGAAGTGATTGACATACGGAAAGAAATACTGACCGAACGTTTCGATGATACCGAACGCATCATTGCCGAAGCGGAAGAAGCCGCTTTCCAGGAACATACGGACGATACCAAAGAAGAAAGTGTGTCATAAGGAAAGTCCCCCCGCAGGACACTCGTTATGACACACCTTCTTTTTATTTTCCTGTCACATCACTTGCAAAAGACGGAGATAAAAGGCTATGATGCAGACCAGGTCGATAATCAATGCCACTACCGACCACTTGATAAACAGTTTCTTCTTTTTCACCACACCATAGACTATGCCGATAACCGCCGAGACCAGAATGCCGGCAGCTACTCCAAAGATTCCTTGTACGGCAAGCCCGACAAGAATCAACAGTCCCATTGTAATCAGAATATTGTTTTTCATAAAAAAGAAGTTAGTTAAGGGATTAAGGAGTTATCGCTTCGCTAGAAGTTAAAGAAGTTATCACTTCGCTGCGCTCCGTTAGGAGTTAAGAAGTTAAAGAAGTTAAGAAGTTAAAGAATACTACTTAAACACTGGTTAAAGTTAGCTATTAGCTTTTAACTTCGAACGAGCGAAGCGAAGTGATAACTCCTTTAACTTCTTAACTCCTTTAACTTCTTAACTCCTTTAACTCCTAGCGAAGCGATAACTCCTCAATTAAATTATAGGCTTGCCTTGATGGCCCGGATAACCGCCGAGGTAAACCCGTCGTGTTCCAACGAATTTACTCCTTTGATAGTAATGCCTCCCGGCGTGGTGACTTTTTCTATCTCCAATGCCGGATGCGTGTCTTCATTCTCCAGCAAAAGGCGTGCGGCTCCTTCCACGGTCTGTGCCACCATCTTCATGGCTTCTTTCGGACGGATACCCAGTTCCACTCCTGCCTGCATCGCGGCCTGCACGTACTTCAGCACATAGGCAATGCCGCACGAAGTCAGCGAAGTGGCAGCCGCAAACTGCTTTTCTTCTATCAGCAGGGCAAGTCCCATTTCGTTGAACAGGTCGAGCATCATCAATGTCTGTTCTTCCGAAGCGTTACGGCATGCTATCAGCGTCATGCTTGCCCGTAGAGAAATAGCAGTGTTCGGGATAACCCGGAACATCGGCATCTCCGGGTCGACAAAGTGTGCCAGGTCTTCAAAAGTAGGTCCCGCAGCTACCGATACCAATACCTGTGGCTGGCGCAAACGCAAAGGTTTCAAAACCTCTTCTATCTTCCACGGCTTTACCGCTACGATAACAATGTCTGCATCGGCGGCGTCACGATTGTCCGTACTGACCTGTATCGCCGGATATTCCGCTTTCAGTTTTTCTAGCTTGGGCGTGCTCGGATTGGTCACCGTGATGTCTTGCGCCTTTATGTAATGTCCCTGTGCCAGCCCACGGGCGATGGCTCCGCCCATATTGCCGGCTCCGATAATCGATACTTTCATCTTGTTACGTTTTTATAGGTTTCCCGTTTTACAACGGTTTCGAAAGTTCTTCCAGTGTTTTTCCTTCGTATTCGCAAATCACCTGCTTGAACGAGTCGGGCAATTCCACCGGTTCCTTGGTCGCTACGTCATAGCCCACCATCACCGTGCGGCACTGGCACTTCAATACACCACTTGCCCTGTTGATGGCACGCTGCAACAACGTAAAGCTTTTATGTCCCAAATGGATAACCGCAGTCTCGATATACAACTCATCTGAGAAGAATACCGGAGCCAGAAAGTCGGCGTTGATGTTAGCCACCACGATACCCAGGTCGTTCCAATGCTTGTCGCCGAAAACATCACGCATATACGATGTCTTTGCCAGGTCGTAGATGGAAAAATACGATGAATTATTCATGTGACCATACTGGTCTACATCGCTGAAGCGGATTTGCACCGGCATCACATGTCTGTATGTTAGTTCTGTTGCCATATTGTTTAAACTTTGATTCACCTCAAATATATATCTTTTTTTTCTTAAAATGCAACAAGGGGAGCATTTATTTCTTATTTTTGCGCACAATGCAACTAAATCATCTAAAAAGCACAACAATGGAAAAGAAATTCAGCAAAGAAACACTCTGCGTACAGGCAGGGTGGACTCCCAAGAACGGCGAGCCGCGCGTGCTTCCTATCTACCAGAGCACTACCTTCAAATACGATGACAGCGACCAGATGGCACGTCTGTTCGACCTGAAAGATACAGGCTATTTCTATACCCGCCTGCAAAATCCGACCAACGATGCCGTAGCTGCCAAGATTGCCGCACTCGAAGGGGGTGTGGGAGCTATCCTGACTTCATCGGGTCAGGCAGCCAACTTTTATGCCGTATTCAACATTTGCGAAGCAGGTGACCATATCGTCTGCTCGTCTACCATCTACGGAGGCACGTTTAATCTTTTCGGTGTCACACTGAAAAAATTGGGCATCGAGTGTACCTTCATTGATGCCGATGCGCCCGAAGAAGAAATCGACAAGGCATTTCAGCCTAATACCAAATGTATGTTCGGCGAAACCATCTCCAATCCCAGTATCAACGTGCTCGATATCGAAAAGTTCGCACGTATCGCCCACAAGCACGGGGTGCCTCTGATTGTAGACAACACGTTCGCTACGCCTATCAACTGCCGTCCCTTCGAATGGGGAGCCGATATCGTCACTCATTCTACTACCAAATACATGGACGGACATGCCACCAGTGTAGGAGGCGCAGTGGTAGACAGTGGAAACTTCGACTGGATGGCACATGCAGATAAGTTCCCCGGACTGACCCGGCCCGACGAGTCTTATCACGGACTGACCTATGCCAAGGCTTTCGGCAAGATGGCGTACATTACCAAAATCACGGCACAACTGATGCGCGACCTGGGCTCCATTCCTTCTCCGTTCAACTCGTTCTTATTGAATTTAGGTCTGGAAACCTTACACTTGCGTGTGCCCCGTCATTGCGAAAATGCACTCAAGGTAGCCGAATGGCTGGAGAAGAACCCCAAAGTGAAATGGGTGAACTATTGCGGCTTGAAGAACAACAAATATTACGAGCTGGCACAAAAGTATCTGTCCAACGGCGCTTGTGGTGTCATTGCCTTCGGACTGAAAGGCACGCGCGAAGACGCCGTGAAGTTCATGGACAGCCTGAAGCTGGCATGCATCGTGACACACGTAGCCGACGCTCGTACCTGTGTGTTGCATCCGGCAAGCCATACGCACCGCCAGTTGAGCGACGAGCAACTTATCGAAGCCGGTGTAGCTCCCGACTTAATCCGCCTTTCGGTAGGCATCGAGAATGTAAACGATATCATCGCCGACCTGGAACAGGCATTGCAGCAAATCTAATTAAATGAAGAATGAAGAATGAAGAATCTGTTGGCGTTTTTTTCAACACAGATTACACAGATTAACAAATTTATTTCTCTGTGTCTCTGTGTTCAATTATCATTTGAAACGCAAATTCTTCATTCTTAATTCTTCGTTCTTCATTTATTTCATTCTTCATTTATTTCACTCTTCATTTATTTAATTAATAAACCATGTCCCCTACTGATTGGTACACCCGACGCATAGACGAAACTTCCCGACTGCTTTCGCACACCAAATCCCGTATCAACCGCATCAGCTTGCTCCGTGTCCTGCTCTTTTTGGCAGGCATAGCCGGCATCATCGTATTTTTCCACTCCGGCACATGGGCCATCGTACTCACCGTGTGCTGCACGTTCCTGCCTTTCTTCATACTGGTAAAGATACACAACCGGCTCTATTTCCAAAAGGAAGAAATCGAAACCCGGCTCCGGTTGAATCAGCATGAATTGAATGGGTTGGAAGGTGACTATTCGGCTTTCGACGAAGGACGGGAGTTCATCCGACCCGAACATCCGTACTCGTACGACCTCGACCTCTTCGGACGCAAATCATTGTTCCAAGCCATCGACCGTACCTGTACCCCCATCGGAAAGCAAACCCTTGCTGCCTGGATGCAACATCACCTGACAGAGAAAGCCGCCATCGAAACCCGCCAGGAAAGCATTCAAGACATGAGCGGGCGCACTGCGTTCCGCGAAACATTCCGTGTGACCGGAACGGTAAACCGTGGAGCCGACTCCGACGAAGAAGAGATACAACGCTGGAGCCGGACTCCCGCCACCCTGCAACACCTGTGGTGGGTAAAGGTCAGCCTATGGGCCGTGCCGGGCATCAACATCCTCCTCCTGGCGCTCGGACTTTTGCACATCATATCGCTAAACTGGTTCGGGACAGCATTTATAGCTTTTGTCATACTCAGCTTCAGCTTTATCAAGCGAGGCACATGGATAGAAGAAGCCTACGGAAAGAAGCTGAAAACGCTGAACGGATATGCCAAACTGATAACCCTTGCCAAAGGAGAGACGTGGGAGGCTCCTGCCCTGCGCCGGCTGACCGACCAACTGGACATCGACGGACATTCGCCCGCCGAAGCCCTGATGCAACTCTCGAAGGAACTGGACCGCCTCGACCTGCGCAACAACCAGTTGCTCTACGTCATCCTGGAGGGAAGCATTTTCTTCCAACTCCGGCAAATCGTGCGCATCGAACGCTGGAAAGAGCGTTACGGACAATACCTGACGGGCTGGCTGGAGGCGGTCGGCGAGCTGGACGCACTCTGCTCGCTGGGCACTTTCGCCTATAACCATCCGTCATACACCTATCCTACGATTGCCGCTCAACCGTTCTGCTTCACCGCCCGAAGCATGGGCCATCCGCTGATGCCCGAGGCACAATGCGTGAAAAATGACGCCACCATCCCCTCGCGTCCCTTTTTCCTCATCATCACCGGAGCCAACATGGCGGGCAAAAGCACCTATCTGCGCACCATCGGGGTCAATTACCTGCTGGCATGCCTGGGTTGTCCCGTATGTTGCGAAAGCCTCACCCTTTACCCGGCGCAACTCATCACGAGCCTCCGCACCACCGACTCACTCTCGGACAACGAATCTTATTTCTTTGCCGAGCTGAAACGGTTGAAGCGCATCATCGACCTGCTGAACGAAGGGAAAGAGCTGTTTATCATCCTCGATGAAATATTGAAGGGAACCAACTCAGCCGACAAGCAAAAGGGTTCGCTCGACCTCATCCGCCAGTTCATGCGGCTGAAAGCGGACGGCATCATAGCCACCCACGACCTGCTGTTGGGCACACTCGCCGACCAGTTCCCCGAATACATCCGCAATTATTGCTTCGAAGCGGACATCACGAACGATGAACTGACTTTCTCTTACCGCTTGCGCGAAGGCGTCGCCCAAAACATGAACGCCTGTTTCCTGATGAAAAAGATGGGGATAACCGTCAGCTGACCGCCTCTTAAACAAACGCCACTCCTACCCAAGCCATAGCTTTGGACAGGAGTGGTCATCCGTATATTCATTATTATTTCTCACTTGTTTTTACCACAATCAACGGACGTATGTTTTTGTCTTCGCCTTCGTTTAATACATATTTATACTGATATGGAGCAAAATTCGGATACTCGGGATAAACCGGATATTCATAAGAGTCGATGAAAGTATTCATGGCTTCGAGGGCATCTTCCCAATTGACAGTTGCATTGTCTATTTTAGTAACGCCTTGGTCAGAAGTGTCACCTCTTCCTGTTCCATCATAAGTTCCCCAGAAGTTAGCACTCATCTCTGTCTCCGCTCCTCCACCGATACTACTACTCCCCAAGATTCCACCAACATAGGATGTGCCACTGATAGAAGAGTTTGAATAACATGCGTAAATAGAACCATAATGGCTATTTCCCATAATCCCTGCGACAGAACTTGTACCATTGACTTCTCCGTATGAATAGGAAGATATGGCGTTTGAATACCAATTAGCACCTATAATTCCTCCGACGCAATCTGTACCTGTCACAGTTCCATAGAACGAACATCCGGAGATTGTTCCCGAACGGAGTCCATAGCCAGGGATAAATCCTCCTCCATTGGCTCCAGCTATGCCACCAATCCTGTTTGTTCCAGTCACTTCTCCATAAAATGAGCAGTTGACAATGAAGCCTCTCTCGTTGTGTCCGCTGATTCCGCCTGTATTCTCGGTTGTACTTTTGACAAAAGCGTCTTTCATTATGACATTTCTTATGGCAGCATAAGGATATGTAGATTTGAAGAAACCGTTTCCTCCATTAATCCTTAATCCGCTTATCGTATGTCCGTTTCCTTCAAATGTTCCTGTATATTGATCAATCGGAGTCCAGTTGCTTTCTCCTTCAGCGACAGTCGGCAATGTGATGTCGGCGGCAAGCGTGCAGTTCAAATCCTTTCTTGATTGGGCAGCTTCGTTCCATTCCAACAAGCCTTCAGCTGTATAGACCGTATATGTGTTTCCGCTTATCTGTACGTCTGGGAGGTTTAGTTTCAATATATAGGTGATGGATGTGCCCTTATTATCCGAAGCAATAACAATAAGTGAGGCTTCTTTGTCCGTACCCGCTTTTACGGTGATGCTACCTTCAGTACAGGTGACTTCCCATCCCTCACCGTCAATCAAGGCGATAACTACGGGATTCTTTACGTTTCCGCTTACGGTATATGCAATGTCGAGCGTGCCGGGCACTTCAGTTGTTTGGTTAAGGTCGGCAATGTCGGGGAACGAGAGCGCGATGCCCTGGTATGCCGGCACATAGATTTCGCTCTTGTCAGCAAGGGTAAAGATGTAATACCTTCCGTCATCGGAGAGTTCAGGAGCTTTGGCAAAGAACGAATCGCCGTCTTTTCCGTCTGCACCATCTTGTCCGTCATTGCCGTCTGCGCCGTCCTTACCACTGACGCGATACCAGTTCTCGCCGTCATCAATACTCAGATACCAAGCATCGTCAATTGCTTCCCCTTCGTCAGTAATGATGTTTTCACCGCCTGTAAAGCTGCTTCCTAACTTGATTTTCGGGGCTGTAGCAGAGGTTCCGTCAGCGCCATCAGTGCCATCCTCTCCGTCTGCACCATCTTGTCCGTCTTGTCCATCGCTACCGTCTGCACCGTCCTTACCGCTGA